>OGXI01001134.1_pt1 | contig 22714 bp, 20 predicted proteins | sample 1576221 | NCBI WGS metagenome assembly OGXI01 (sample SAMEA3541523, study PRJEB24748) | human gut metagenome | biome: human gut; feature: human-associated habitat; material: faeces | place: China | collected 2012
GTCGGCACGAAACGTTCCCGAAACGATGTAACGGTCGTCATAATTGTACGATGCCCGCGCGAAATAGGAGATCATCGCCTGCTTCTCGTCCTGATTGCTCGCCGTGAAGATCGAACCGGAGCCGAGCACAGGCACATCGTCCGACGAAGCCCCTTTCGCATTGGCTTTCACCTTCCAGTAATTCTGGGACATATACTCATAACCGCCGGTAACGTTCAGCGTATGCACGTCGCGGAACGTCTTGTTGTAATTGAGATGAGCCGTAAAGATGTCCCGGATGGTTTGTTCGCGGGTTTCGGTGGTGTTGCGCTCCAGCGAGACGTTATTGGGAGTGCCGTTGCGCTCTCCGTAGGCATAATAACTTCCCCGGTAGGAGTTGTCGAAATAGTTGTACTGCGCGAAAGCCGTCAATCCGTCGGTGATGTTCCATTTGAGTCCGAACGTCCCCGAAGCCCGGTTGATGGCCTGCTCGCGGTCGTAGAACGACTCGTACCATCCCGCACTATGGGCGTTGCCGTTGGAACTCAGCTGACACCAGTCGCCGTTGTCGTCGAATTCGCGCGCCGTGGGTGCGGCTATGATGCCCCGGCCAATGGCCTGATAGTAGTTGTCGATGAGCGGATGCTTTTTCTGGCGCGACAAGTCGAACGTAGTCGACGCCTCCAGATTCTTCGTAATCTTGAACGACGTGCTGCCGTGCAAGGTGAAGACCTTGTAGCTGCTCATCGCAACCATGCCGTCGTCGCCGTGATAACTGACCGACGCGGCATATTTCAGTTTGTCGGTTCCTCCGTTTACACCGATGTACTCCTTGTGCCAGAATGCGTCGGTGAACCACTGCGACTGCCAGTCGGTATCGGTGAAGATAATCACCTTGTTAGCATCCAGCGGATCGTACATCCATTGATAACCTGCCGGGACCGGCTGCCCGTAATCGAGATAACGGGTCGAATAGTTGGCATTCGGCGCCGTGTTTCCCGTACCGTAGGCATTGGGACCCGAAAGCATGGTCTTCGCATTGTGCTCAATGCCGTTCGCATAGGCTTTGCTGATAACGGGACGAAGAAAACTGATGTATTCGCGGGCATTCATGAAATCCCATTTGCGCGAAGGAGACGAACAGCCCAGCTGGAGGTCGAACACGATCTGGGGACCCTTTGCCAACGAACCTTTTTTGGTCGTGACCAGAATTACGCCGTTGGATGCCCTAGCGCCGTAGATACTGGCCGAGGCGGCGTCCTTGAGCACCTCCATCGACTCGATGTCGTTCGTATTGATACCGGTCAGGTCCTCGCGCAAAGCCCCGTCCACGATGTAGATCGGATCGTTGCCCATCGTGATGGACGATCCGCCGCGAATCATCATGCGGGGAGACTCTCCGGCTATGGCGTTGCTCGTCTGTACGTGCAGTCCCGCAACCCGGCCTTTCAGCGCATCGCCCACGGTCGCGGCCGGTGCATTGTCGAGGACCTCGCCGCTGACTTTAGAGATGGCTGTCGAGAGCGTACGGCGCGACTGCGTGCCGTAACCGATGCGCAGCATCGAATACGCACTGGGCAAATCCTCGTTCGCAGCCGTGCCGTCCCTCGGGGACCTGGGCGAAACGAACGCCGAAGCCCGGTGTCTGGCCGCCGAATACCTGCGGCTCTGATTATCGGCAAAGAACATTCTTACAATAAATGTTTTCGACAGGTAAAGACAGAACGGGGTTACCGCCGTACCTGACATAGAAAACAAACTGAAAAACGAACGCTTAAGCAATGGATATTCTTATCAAAATCGCTCAACTTTTTCTCTGCTTCACGATCCTCGTGGGCATTCACGAACTCGGGCACTTCCTGATGGCCCGGGCTTTCAAGATCCGCGTCGAAAAATTCTACATCTTCTTCGACCCGTGGTTTTCGCTCTTCAAGTTCAAGCGGGGCGACACGGAGTACGGTCTGGGCTGGCTGCCGCTGGGCGGCTACGTCAAGATCGCCGGCATGATCGACGAATCGATGGACAAGGAACAGATGAAACAGCCGGTCAAACCCGACGAATTCCGGGCCAAACCCGCCTGGCAGCGGCTCCTGGTAATGGTGGCCGGCGTCATGATGAACGTCCTGCTGGCCATCGTCATCTACTGCGCCGTTTGCTACACCTGGGGCGACTCCTACTTTTCGAACCAGGACGCGAAATGGGGCTATAATTTCAACCCGACGGCTCACGAAATGGGCTTCCGGGACGGCGACCGTTTCGTGTCGATCGACGGCGAGGAGATCGACAACGTCATGCGGGTACAAAACGACCTGCTGATTACCGACGGCGGCCGCCGCGTGGTAGTCGAACGGGGCGGAGAGCCGGTAACGCTCGACATTCCCTTCGAATCCCTGCTCCGTATGCGGCAGGAAAAGGCTTACGAAGACCTCTTCACCCTGCGGCTCCCCTTCATCGTGGACAGCGTATCCTACACCTCGGCAGTCGAAGCGGGCCTCCAGTCCGGCGACGAAGTGGTAGCGATCGACGATCTGCGCGATGCGGACTACCCCCGATACCGCGACTACCTGCAAAAGCACAAGAACGACAAGGTTCTGCTGACCGTCCGCCGCGACGGTGCGCTCATCGATTCGCTCGCACTGCCCGTCGATGCCGAAGGACGGATCGGCGTGACGGTCACGAATCCCTATTCGCTTCGAACACAATATTACACATTCTGGGAGTCCATCCCGGCAGGCATCCACAAGGCCGGAAAGACGATTTCGAGCTACTGGGACCAACTGAAGCTGATCGTGCAGCCCAAAACCAAAATGTACGAGGAACTGGGCGGATTCGTGGCTATCGGCAGCATCTTCCCCGGTAGCTGGGACTGGCATGACTTCTGGCTCAAGACCGCCTTCCTGTCCATCATCCTCGCGGTGATGAACCTGCTCCCGATCCCGGGACTGGACGGCGGACACGCCCTGTTCACCCTGTGGGAGATCATCACGCGCCGCAAGCCGAGCGAAAAGTTCCTCGAGGTGGCCCAATACGTCGGCCTGATGATTATTCTGGCGCTGCTGGTCTATGCCAACGGAAACGACATTTACCGATTCTTCATCAAATAACGCCGCCATGAACGAAACATTGGAACGCTGCCGCCGGAATCTCGTCCGGCGCGGATTCGAAGCCCGGATCGCCGCAACGACCGAAGAGGCCCGGCAAATTCTGTGGGAAGAAATTCGGGCCGCCGCCCCGGAAACGATCTGTTTCGGGGATTCGATGACGATGAAAGCCACGGGTATCGTCGATGACCTGCATCGGGACGGCCACTACCGCCTGTTCGACGGTTTCGACCCTGCGATGCCTCGGCCGCAGAAGCTGGAAATCCGGCGCCAGGGCTTGCTGGCCGATCTCTTCATTACCGGTATAAACGCCGTCACGGAAGACGGTGCCCTGCTGTGGCTCGACATGATCGGCAACCGCATCGCCCCGATCGCCTTCGGGCCGCGCAAAGTACTGCTGGTCGTGGGACGCAACAAGATTACACCGACCCGCGAAGCGGCCGAAGAACGGATCCGCACCATCGCGGCCCCGCAGAACATAGCCCGGCATCCGGGATTCCGCACGCCCTGCGCCGTAACGGGTGTCTGCGCCGACTGCTACTCGGAAGACCGTATCTGCAACACGCACCTGCGGATGGAACGCTGTTTTCCCCGCAAGCGGATTACCGTAGTGTTGATCGACGAAGACCTCGGCTTGTAAAGGCCCCTGAAGAGAACGAAACCGAAGATTACGATTTTCTACTGACGATATGAACGAAACATTCGAACAGTGCCGCAAGAACCTCCTCCGCAGAGGATTCGAAGTCCGGATCGCCGCAACGACCGAAGAGGCCCGGCAGATCCTGCGGGAGGAGACTTAAAACTATCCTAACCAGTAAGTGCGGGAGGAGATTCGGGCCGCCGCCCCGGAAACGATCTCTTTCGGAGGCTCCATGACGATGGAGGCGACGGGCATCGTCGATGAACTTCGCCGGAAGGGGCGTTACCGCCTGTTCGACGGAGTGGATTACACCTTACCGCCCGAAGAGCGGATCGAGATCCGGCGACAGGGTTTGCTGGCCGATCTGTACATTTCGGGAATCAATGCCATCACGGAAGAGGGAGCGCTCTATTGGCTCGACGGGATCGGCAACCGGGTAGCGGCGATCGCCTTCGGCCCCCGCAAGGTGCTGCTGGTCGCAGGGCGCAACAAGATCGTGGCGACACGCGCTGCGGCCGAGGCACGCATCCGCGACATCGCGGCACCCCGGAACGTCGCCCGGCTGGGACAGAAAACCCCTTGTGCAGTGACGGGCGTTTGCGCCGACTGCGACTCGGAAGGGCGCATCTGCAACACGCATCTGCGGATGGAGCGCTGCTTTCCCCGCAAGCGGATTACCGTGATTCTGATCGACGAGGAAATGGGATTATAACAAGGAATGCGGATGCCCGTCGCGGCAGCATCGGCACTCCCCGGAAAAACGATACGACATGGCAAAGGTCAAGAAAGCATTCTTCTGCCGCAACTGCGGCTTCGAAGCCCCCAAATGGTTGGGACGCTGCCCCTCCTGCGGGGAATGGAACACATTCACCGAAGAGGTGATCGCCCGTGAAAGCGGCGGCGGACCTGCGACTGTCGCCAACCTGCCCAAAGCCCGTCCGCAGCGAATCGCCGACATCCACGAAAGCGAACACCGCCGCATCGACCTGGGAAACCGGGAGGTGAACCGCGTGTTGGGCGGAGGGCTCGTGCCCGGCTCCCTCGTGCTGCTCGGCGGCGAGCCGGGTATCGGCAAATCGACCCTCAGCCTGCAAATCGCCCTGGCGGACAACGGCCTGAAAACCCTCTATGTTTCGGGCGAAGAGTCGGCCGAGCAGATCAAGATGCGGGCCCTGCGTCTGGGCATCGGCAACGAAGGGTGTCTGATCTATGCCGAAACCCTGTTGGAAAATATTCTGGCCCAGATCGAAGAGCAACGGCCCGACCTGGTGGTCATAGACTCTATCCAAACCATCTATACCGACATCATCGAATCGTCGGCCGGGAGCGTTTCGCAGATCCGCGAATGTGCGGCATCGCTGCTCAAATACGCCAAAGCGACCGGAACATCGATCTTCATCATCGGTCACATCACCAAGGACGGCACGATCGCCGGCCCGAAAATCCTGGAGCACATCGTCGATGTCGTACTTCAGTTCGAAGGGGACAACAACCTGATATACCGTATTCTGCGAGGAATCAAGAACCGTTTCGGAGCTACGTTCGAAATCGGCGTTTTCGAGATGCTCGACGCAGGGTTGCGCGAGGTGGACAATCCGTCGGAAATCCTGCTTTCGCACTACGAAACCCCGCTCAGCGGCATCGCCGTAGGAGCTTCGGTGGACGGCATCCGCCCCTACCTGATCGAAGTGCAGGCACTGGTAAGCAACGCGGCTTACGGCACTCCGCAGCGCACGGCGACCGGTTACGACAACAAACGTATGAACATGCTGCTCGCCGTGCTCGAAAAACGCGTGGGAATGAAGATGTTCTCGAAGGACGTATTCCTCAACTTCGCCGGCGGATTCAAGGTCGCCGATCCGGGACTGGACCTCGCGGTCACGGCAGCGGTGATCTCCTCCTACTACGATCGTCCGATCGGCGAAGGGATCTGCCTGGCGGGAGAAATCGGCTTGTCGGGCGAAGTGCGCCCCGCCCCCCGTACGGAACAGCGTATCAGCGAAGCTGCCCGGCTCGGGTTCAGACGGATCGTCGTGTCGGGCTACCTGGGCCGTTCGATCAAAAAACCCAAAGGTATCGAAATCGTCACGATCAACAGCATCGACCAACTGCCGCGTGCCCTGTTCGCAGAAGGATAGGCAGAATTCCCGGTATCTTTTGAAAACTTGCACGAGAAGCCCCGATGATAACTCATCGGGGCACTATTTTTGGTACTTCCCTCAAAAAGGAAGAGTTCTTCGAGAAACAGATACGGCACCTGTCATTCAGAAAAGGATTCAAAAATCGACAAAAACAAAAAACACCGCTTAAATATGAAAGATTTCGATAAGATAATAGGTCGCAACGCGATCACGATGATCTATTTTTTCACCAGTCAATGCGTTCCGTGCGAAGCCATGGAGCCTGTGCTCGACCAATTCGAACGCCGCATGGCCGGACGCGTGGACATCTACCGGATCAACACCGACGCGGACGAGAATGCCTACCTGCTCTACCGTTATATGATCCGCACGACGCCGACGCTGATCTACTTCCGCAAAGGGGATGAGATCCGACGCTGCGAAGGCCCGCTGACCTATAAGGAATTGCTGGCGCTCCAGGAACAGGTCGAAACAGTCGAACACGTCTGCCTGAATTAGTACTCCAGCCGCCAGGTCATCTCCTCCTCGATGTAACGGGCCGTTTTTCCCGGCCCGAGCGAAGAGAGGAATATTTCGATGTCCCGCCGTTGTACGGCGGGATTCGTCATGATCGCCGCCAGCAGCGCCACGACACCCTGCGCGACCAAATTCGATTCGGGATACGTCACGACCAGCCGCCGGAGCACCGGGACCAAGGAACTGAAATCGGGATGCGGAATACGGGAAAGAGCCAACAAGCCGGCATACCCGAGCAATTCGTTCCCCGTATCGCACCAGGCTCTGCCCCACTCGTCGCCGCGCGGCGACCGGGACATCAGCGCGAAGGCGCACTCTTCGGCCATCTCCGAATTGGCAATACCTTCGCCCCAGTCGGAAAATTCGACGGAAGTCACCTGCACGGGATCGGCGATCCAGAAAGTGGCCAATTTCAGCTCCCGCACATCCTGCCGGTAGAGGAAACGGGCAAAGTCGGAATCGGGGCGCTCGGCTCGCGCGACAGCACGGATCGTCGGCAGGCTCACACCGTAATTTAGTCCATACGCTTTCCCCCGATACTGCATCGTATCGGCCACCACGCCGTTCCGCTCCCGGCGAAAACGCCCCAGCAGGGCAGCCATCCGCGACGTATAGTCCATAGTTTAGCGGTTTCTGGGAACTTGAAGGGCGATCGTACGGCCGAACTGGAAAACGGGCAGCACCTGCGCGGCCTGCTCCTGCCCGGCAGCGATGAGCGAACAGCGCGTGAGAGCGGCAATACGGTACGGAATCGTAGAGGAAGTGGGACGCACGCCGGCTTCATCGACAGCCATACCCTGCGGCTCGTACTGCAACAGCACGATATCTCCCGTCAGGTCGTTGGCCGGCAACAACCCCGCATCGGGGCTGAAACGGCAGACGATCTGCTGCAATTTGCCCTCGGCGGGCGTCACGCGGAAACGGCGGGTTTCGGTCGTCACCACACGCCGGCCGAGGAAAAGTTCCAGATACTCCGGCTCCAGCCGGTCGAGACGCTCCAACGCCACAGGAAGTCCCGCGCCGAAGACATTCTCTCCAGCCTCGCCGCTAATCAGGTCGAGACGGTGTTTACGCAACGAAAAAATCGCGGCAGCGGCATTCCGGGCTGCGGTTTGCAGATCGGTTTCGGTCATGTCGAGGCGGTCGGTCTGCAACCGGGCGAAATCGGCTCCCTGAGCCTCGTAACTCTCCACCCGACAGGTCGAAGCGGGCAATTCCCCGGCGGTCACGTATCGCTCGCCCGGCATCAACGCAATGGCGGCATCGGCGACCGTATAGACGGTCTTATCGGTAAGCGGCGCACGCAGACCGAGGAACTTCTGGGCATAGCGGGCATAAGGACCGCAGACGATCTTCTCGCAACGCACCGTAATATCGGCCGCAAGAACGGTTTCGGCCGTGCCGACCACGAATTCGCCGTTGCTCATATAGGTTCCCAATCGGGCCATATCCTGATTCTGGGCCGCAGCCGTCATCCCTGCGAAAAGCAGCGGAAGCATCCATAACAATCTCTTCATATTCACAGAAAATTTTAATTTATGCAAATTTATACGAATTGCCCGTATAATCAAAATTTAAGGTAGAAATCCCCCGTCAGACGGCGGTAATCCTCCGTATAGGAGTCCGGGCCGCCGAGTTCGATAATCAGACGTGCAGGCTCCGGAGCCGGTACGGGCGTCGTGCAGAACTCCGCAAGGATACGCCGCACCCCGCGCCGGGGCGTGGAACAAACCTCCGTCCAGCGAACAGGATAGAGCCGCCCGAGAGCCGCCGAACGGAATCGCTGCATCTCGACGGGCGGCAACACCAACGCAAAGCGTCCGCCGGGCGAAAGCAGGCGGACGACAGCCGCCGCAAGCTCTCCGAACGGCAGTCCCGCCGCATGGCGGGCGGTGTTGCGCCCTTCATCGGGCGAAAGCAGCGAATCGACGTAATAAGGCGGATTCGAAACAATCAGATCGAATTTTTCAACCGGATCGTATCGCTGCACCGCGACAGACACTGCATCCAAACGGTCCGCCCAGGGCGACGCGGCAAAATTTTCAGCCGCCTGCGTCGCACACTCCACATCGATATCCACCGCCGTAATCCAAGCAGCACTCCGTTGGGCCAGCATCAGGGCGATCAGGCCCGTACCCGTACCTACGTCGAGCATCCGCCGGTCCCCGGGACGCACTTCGGCCCAGGCACCGAGCAGCACCCCATCGGTTCCGACCTTCATCGGGCAGCGATCCTGCCGCACGGCAAACTGTTTGAACCGGAACATGGCTATCCTTTTAGAAAACCGTCCATACCGGCGCCGAACAGCGCGAAATCATAACGCACGGGATCCTCCGGGTCGAACGTGCGAAGCACGGCGGTAACCTCCTCGACGGCCCGCCAGTCGTTCTGCCGCCGGACAAGCAATCCCAAAGTCCGTGCCACGTCGCCCGAATGAAGGTCGAGCGGCAGATAGAGCGCCGACATGGGGATCGAGCGCCAGAGCCCGAAATCCACGCCCCGATCATCGCGGCGCACCATCCAGCGCAGAAACATATTCAGCCGCTTGCAAGCCGAGCCTTTGTCGATCGACGAAAGGTGCTTCTCCGAACGGATCGGGTGCGGCTCGGCGAAAAACTCGCGGCGAAAATCGGAGAGAACGGACGGGATCGACCCCGTGGCCGCATAACGCCCCTCGAAGAACTCGCCCAGACTGCCGTAACGACGGAAAAGCGAACGCAGCGCCCGTACATAAGCGATCAGGTCCTCGCCGTTGAAGGTCCGATGCACGCAGACTGTCAGCTTGCGAAGCTCCTCCTCCGAAGCATTTTTCACGAAATCCGCAGGGGCGTTGTCCATATACGACATCATCCGGCAGGCATTGCCGACGATCGCACGACGGTTGCCCCAGGCGATAGTCGCCGAGAGAAAGCCCGCGATTTCACGGTCTTCACGCCCCTCGAAACGATGCGGCACGCTGATCGGATCGGGAGCGATGAACTCCGTCCGGTTGTAGCGGTCGTACAGGGTTTCGAGCAACTCGCGCAGCGGTTCGAACTCCATAAGAATCGTGTAAATGGGATCTACTAATTTCAGAACAGTCACTCCCGTCACTCAGGAAGGATCAGACCGTCGCTCATTACGATCCGACGGTCGGCCCGGAGAGCCAGCGACTCGTCGTGAGTCACCAGCACGATCGTCTGCCCCAAGCGTTCACGCAGATCGAAGAACAGGCGGTGCACCTCCTCCTTGTTGCGGGTATCGAGGTTGCCCGAAGGTTCGTCGGCCAACAGCACGGCGGGAGAATTCACCAGCGCCCGGGCAATGGCCACCCGCTGCTGCTCGCCGCCCGACAGCTCGCCGGGCTTATGATCGCGGCGTTGGGTCAGCCCCACGAGCGCCAGCAGCTCTCCGGCACGCCGCTCCACTTCGGCTTTCGGACGCCGTCCGATCAGGCCAGGGATACAGACATTCTCGAAAGCCGTAAATTCGGGCAGCAGGTGGTGGAACTGGAAAACGAATCCGATCTTCTCGTTACGGAACCGCGACAAAGCCCGATCACCGAGCGATGAAACATCCTGTCCGTCGATCTCGACGCTGCCGCGATCCGCTTTGGAAAGCGTACCCAGTATCTGAAGCAAGGTCGTCTTGCCGGCGCCGCTGGCACCGACGATCGAAACCACCTCGCCGCGCGACACCTCGAGCGATACTCCCCGGAGCACCTCCAGCACACCGTAACTCTTATGGATATCCGTAGCTTTTATCATGGGCGGAATGCTTTGAAAATACGTACCGTATCGACCGCTTCCCGCACGTCGTGCACGCGCAGAATCGCAGCCCCCTGCCGCAGGCACTCCCAGCCCAGAGCGATCGTCCCGGCGAGCGCCCGGTCGGGCGTCGTATCGAGCACTTTATAGATCATGGACTTGCGCGACACTCCGGCCAGTACGGGATAGCCCAGCGAGCAAAGGTTGTGCAGCCCCCGAAGCAGATCGTAGTTCTGTTCGAGGGTTTTGGCGAACCCGAAGCCCGGATCGAGAATCAACCGACGCACGCCGCAGCGACGCAACTGCTCGGCACGGAGCCGGAAATAGGAAACGACCTCCTCCACCACATCGCGGTAAGAGGTCATCCCCTGCATCGTCGCAGGAGTACCCCGCATGTGCATAGCGATATAGGGAGCGTCGTACTCGGCGACCACATCGACGATGGCCGGATCCATCTCTCCGGCCGAGATGTCATTGACGATCACCGGGCCGAATGTTTCGAGCACCCGCCGGGCTACCTCGGCACGGAACGTATCGACCGAAACGGGCAGTGTGGGAGCGATCCGCCGCACGGCGGCCACCCCCGCTTCCACACGACGCCACTCCTCCTCGGACGTCACCTCGGCGGCTCCGGACCGGGAGGAGTAGCCTCCGACGTCGAACAGATCGCAACCGGCATCGGCCGCTTCGCGGACACGCCGTTCGATAGCCTCGGCATCCGGTGTGCGGCTGCCGGCGAAAAAGGAGTCGGGCGTGACATTGACGATCGCCATAACGCGCGGCGTGGTCAAATCAGGCAGAATGTTTTCGGTTTTCATCGCGTAACAATTTATCCAGGCGGGCAACCTCGTATTCGAGCTCCCCGAGATTTATATTGACAAGGGTATAGTCGGCCCGCCGGCGCAACTCCTCTTCGTCGAGCTGGACCGCGATACGGCGTCGTACCTCCTCGGCCGAAGCCCCGTCACGCAGGCAGGTGCGTGCAATACGCACGTCGATAGGAGCCGTGACCGCGATCGTACGGTCCACATACCCCTCCAATCCGGCCTCGAAAAGGATGGCGCTCTCCAAAACCACATAGTCGGCGCCGGACTGCCGCCCGCACCACCGTTCGAAATCCTCCATCACGGCGGGGTGCACCAGCGCGTTGAGCGCCGAAAGCTCCGCAGGATCGGAAAAGACACGGCCGGCCAGCAACTTGCGATTCAGACGTCCGCCCGCATAGATCTCCTCCCCGAAGCGTGCGGCGAGCCGCCTCCGTAACGGCCCATCCTCCTCCATAAGGCGTTTGGCCTGCGTATCGGAATCATAGACAGGGGCGCCGCAAGCGGCAAAAAGCCGGCAGACGGTCGATTTACCGCTGCCGATACCTCCTGTTATACCTACCTTAATCATTTTTCTTGCTGACGGGGATCCGGAATTTCGGGAACCGATCCGACGGAGATGACCTTGATATCGCTCAACCGGACGGAAATGGCGTTGTGCAGAGAGAGAGAATCTATCTTCAGGAATTTCTCTCCGTCTTCGGCCTTCACGGAACGGAATTTCAACTCCGACAGGGGAATCCGGAGCCGCTTACTCATATAGACTCGATAGCCGAACAAGTTGGTACCGACTCCTTCCACCACACAGGAAACTTTGAAACGCTCGCCGTCCACATTCACGGTGAAGGGCTGCTCGGTCGTATAAGTATAGTTCAACTTGGCGATATACCACAGGATGAACGAAGCGACGAGCAAAGCCAGAAAGACCGGAGATACATAACGACGCAGCCAACCGAAACGCTCCATGACAGACAATTTTTAAGTCAGGCAAAGTTAAAAATAAAATAGGCCGCAACAATACGTTGCAGCCTATTTTATTCAAAAAGCGGACCTTTATTTCTTGCCGAGGCCCTCGCGCTTCATCAGACCGTAAGCGATCGGAGTCGCCACGAACAGGGTCGAAAGCGTACCGACAACCACACCCAAAGCCAATGCGAAGATAAACCCGCGAATCGTCTCGCCGCCGAAGAAGAGGATGGCGAGCAGAGTAACCAATGTCGTACCCGACGTATTGATCGTACGCGACAGGGTCGCATTGAGCGCATTGTTCACGTTCTCGCGCAGATCGCGCTTGGGATAGAGCACCAGATATTCACGGATACGGTCGAAAACCACCACCGTATCGTTGATCGTATAACCGATGATCGTCAGGATCGCCGCGATGAAGGCCTGGTTCACCTCCAGGTTGAAGGGCAGCCAGCCGTAGCAGAGCGAGAAGACGCCGATCACCACCAGGGCATTGAATGCCAGCGCGGTCGTAGCGCCGGTCGCATACTGCCATTTCTTGAAGCGGAGCGAAATGTAGAGGCCGATGGCGATCAGCGAGAAGAGCACCGACCAAATAGCGCCCCAAGTCATATCCTTGGCGATCGAAGGACCGATCTTGTCTGCCGTAAGAATACCGTTGATATCGTTTTGCGTATTGCGGAAATTCTCGAAGGTGATGGGATAACCGTACAGACCGTGCAGCGCGTCGTACAGAATCCGATCCACTTCCGAAGTAGCCTCGTCCGAAGTGTCGTCGTACTTGTACTGCGTCACGATACGCATCTGGTTCTCATTGCCGTACTGCTTCACCTCGAAGCTGACATTAGCGGCATCCTCGTAACCGGAGAAGACATCCTGCAACTTCATACGTACCTCCTCTGCCTGTACCGGGCGGTCGAAACGAATCACGTATGCACGGCCGCCGGTGAACTCAGCACCCATGTTCAGACCGCGTACCGCGAACGAAACGCACGAAACGGCCAAAACGACGATCATAACGATGTAAGAGATCTTACTCTTGCCCAGGAAGTCGAAATGAGCGTTGCCCATAAGATTCTCCGACCACTTGCGCGAGAAGGAGATCTTTCCCCATTTATTGACTACGCCCTCGATCAGCAGGCGGGTAATGAAGATCGAACAGAAGAGCGAGGTCAGAATACCGATAATCAACGTAGTGGCGAAACCCTGCACCGGACCGTTTCCGAAGATGAACAGAACGATACCGGTGATGATCGTGGTAAGGTTACCGTCGATGATCGCGGAGTATGCTTTCGAGAAACCGTCCTTGATAGCCAGGCTCAAACCCTTACCGCCGCGAAGCTCCTCCTTGATGCGTTCGTAAATAATCACGTTGGCATCCACGGCCATACCCATCGTCAGCACGATACCCGCGATACCGGGCAGCGTCAGCACGGCACCGAACGAAACCAGAACACCGAGCAGCAGGAATACGTTGCACAACAAGGCGATATCGGACAACCAGCCGGCTGTCTTATAGTAGAGGCCCATATAGAGAAGCACCAGCACGAACGCGAGTACAAACGAAAGAATACCCGCATTGATCGACTCCTGCCCCAGCGACGGACCTACGACGGTATCCTGAATAATACGTGCCGGAGCGGGCACCTTACCCGACTTGAGCACGTTGGCGAGGTCTTTCGCCTCCTGAATGGTGAAGTTACCCGAGATTTCCGAACTTCCGCCTTCGATCTTCTGGCGAACGACCGGAGCGGAATAGACATAACCGTCGAGCACGATGGCGATGCAGCGGCCGATATTGTCGCCCGTCAGACGCGCCCAGTCCTGAATACCTTCCGAGTTCATCGACATCGAAACCTTGGCTTCGGCACCGCGCTCGGCATAGGTTTCACGCGCATCCACGATCACGCTGCCGTCCAGCGGAGCCTTGCCGTCGGGCGTGCTGACCTTGAGCGCATAAAGAGAGAAACGCCCGTTGTTCTGCGGTTCGCCCTTGATACCCCACTCGAAACGAACGTCCGAAGGCAGCAACTCGCGCACGGCATCCATACGCAGGTAGCCGGCAACGGTCGCCGTATCGGCAACGGCTACGGAACCCACGACAGCGCCTCCGCCATCATAGGGATTGAGCAGCGAGAAGAGCGGATTTTCCTCGCGGGTATAGCGGGATGCCCCCGAAGCCGAGGCAGCCTCCTCCGCAGCCGGAGCATTGTTCTGCACCTCTGCGATCAGGCTTTCGGTCGTATCTTCGGTACCGGCAGCAGTCGGCTGCTCCTCAGTAAGCGTTTCCTCCACGGCCGCATCGGTCGCCCCGGCAGCCAATTCGTCGCGCAAAAGCTGATCGGCCTGCTCCAGGGCACGCACCAACTCGGTGTTATTATAAGTCGTCCAGAACTCGAGCGAAGCGGTACCCTGCAACAGCTTGCGTACGCGCTCCGGCTCCTTCACGCCCGGCAGCTCGACCAGAATACGGTGCGAATTGGGCAGGCGCTGGATGTTGGGCTGCGTAACGCCGAAATGGTCGATACGACTGCGCAGGATGTTGAACGAAGCGTCGATCGCAGCGTCGGTTTCCTCCTGCAAGATCTTCTCGACCTCGCTGTCCGAGCTGTTCGGCGTGATATCCTTACGATCCGGACTTACGAAAAGCGCAGCCAGCGGAGCACCGCCGGAAACCTCACGATAAGCCTTGGCGAACTCGCCGATGTAGTTGTTGGTACCCTCTTTAAGCGCCTTGTTGGCACGGGCGATGGCCTCCTCGAACATCGGATCGTGTGCGCTGTCACCTGCCAGGGCTTTCAGCACGTCCTCCACCTGCACCTCGAGCATGACATTCATACCGCCCTTCAGGTCGAGACCCAAGTTGATCTCCTTCTCCTTGACCTCCTTGTAGGTGAATGAAATGAATCCGAGATCATAAACGGGCCTGTTCTGCACGGAGTCCAGGTAATAGATCTCCGCCGCCTGACGGAGCGAATCCGACTCCGAAACTTTCGCGGCATACTCGGCCGCCTTTTTCTCCACGCTTCTCGCTTTCAGTGAGAAGGAGAGCTGGTAGATACAAGCAATCGCCAGCAGGATTGCAAGTAACTTGATTACGCCTTTACTTTGCATTGGGTATAAATTAGTTTGTTATAATTTGTTTGTTTCTTTTCCGTTACCCGAAACGGGATTTCAGAAATCCCAATAAACGCACAAAAATAGAAAAAATTGCGGGAAACAAAAAAGGAATAGACAAAAAAACGCTGGAAACCATCCGATTTCACCGTTGAAACCGAAAATCGAAGGAGTGCGATTTCATTTCCGGGCGGCACCCCGACAGCAAAGACCGCACACCGGACGCGCGGGAAAACACCGAAGGAGTCCGACCGTCCCGACCGGCAACAAGGGCGCTGAAAAGCGGTATCGAAGCACCTGTTCCCCGAAACCGCAGCCCGCAATCCGCCCTACAGACAAAAAAGCCAGGGCCGACATACTGCCGACCCTGGCTCTTCTACCGGAAAGTCCGCAAACCGAACCTTCCCTCCAACTTTTTATTTAACCTCTTCGAACTCTACATCTTCGGGCTGATTGGATCCACCCTGCTGCTGACCGTTCGTACCGGCTCCTGCATCGGCATGGGGAGCACCCTGCTGGGCACCGCCCTGCTGCTGTTGCGCGGCATAGATATCCTGCGAAGCAGCCTGCCATGCTGCATTGAGCTCGGCCAAAGCCGTATCGATAGCGGCTACGTCAGCGTTCTTATGCGCTTCCTTCAACTTGCCCAGCGCCGTTTCGATGGCAGCCTTCTTGTCGGCCGGCAACTTGTCGCCGTACTCTTTGAGCTGTTTCTCGGTAGCGAAGATGTTCGAATCGGCGGCGTTGATCTTGTCAATACGCTCCTTCTCCTCTTTGTCCTTCGCCTCGTTAGCCTTGGCTTCGTCGCGCATACGCTGGATCTCCTGCTCGGTAAGACCCGACGAAGCCTCGATGCGGATCTTCTGCTCCTTACCCGTACCCTTATCTTTAGCCGATACGTTCAGGATGCCGTTGGCGTCGATATCGAAGGTAACCTCGATCTGCGGCACACCGCGCGGAGCAGCCGGAATGCCGTCCAAGTGGAAGCGGCCGATCGACTTGTTGTCGCGGGCCAGCGGACGCTCACCCTGGCAGACGTTGATCTCCACCGAAGGCTGGTTGTCGGCAGCCGTCGAGAAGGTCTCCGACTTGCGCGTCGGGATCGTCGTGTTGGCGTCGATGAGTTTGGTCATCACACCGCCCAGGGTCTCGATACCCAGCGACAGCGGCGTAACGTCGAGCAGCAGCACGTCCTTCACCTCGCCCGTGAGCACACCGCCCTGAATGGCGGCGCCGATGGCCACGACCTCGTCGGGGTTGACCGAACGGTTCGGGGTCTTGCCGAAGAACTCCTCGACGATCTTCTGGATCGCGGGAATACGGGTCGAACCGCCCACGAGGATCACCTCGTTGATCTGCGAGGCGTCCAGACCCGCGTCACGAAGCGCCAGCTTGCAAGGCTCGATGGTCTTGCGGATCAGGTGGTCGCACAACTGCTCGAACTTGGCGCGCGTGAGCGTCATCACGAGGTGCTGCGGAATGCCGTTGACGGGCATGATATACGGCAGGTTGATCTCCGTGGTGGTCGAGGACGACAGTTCGATCTTCGCCTTCTCGGCGGCCTCCTTCAGACGCTGCAAGGCCATCGGGTCCTGACGCAGGTCGATCTGGTGCTCGGCCTTGAACGCCTCGGCCATATAGTCGATCAGCACATGGTCGAAGTCGTCGCCGCCGAGGTGCGTATCGCCGTTGGTGGACTTCACCTCGAAAACGCCGTCGCCCAGTTCGAGGATCGAAATATCGAACGTTCCGCCGCCCAGGTCGTACACGGCGATCTTCTGGTCGCTGGACTTCTTGTCGAGACCGTAGGCCAATGCGGCGGCCGTCGGCTCGTTGATGATGCGGCGGACCTTCAGACCGGCGATCTCGCCCGCCTCCTTCGTAGCCTGACGCTGCGAGTCGGAGAAGTAGGCCGGAACCGTGATCACGGCCTCCGAAACCTCCTGGCCCAGGTAATCCTCGGCCGTCTTCTTCATTTTCTGTAAAATGATCGCCGAAATCTCCTGCGGCGAATACTGGCGGCCGTCGATATCCACACGCGGCGTATTGTTATCGCCGCGAACCACCTTATAAGGCGCACGCTCGACCTCTTGTGCCACCTGATCGTAAGTTTCGCCCATAAAACGTTTGATCGAGAAGATCGTACGCTTGGGGTTCGTAATCGCCTGACGTTTGGCCGGATCGCCGACCTTACGCTCGCCGTTGTCGGTGAACGCGACGATCGAAGGAGTAGTCCGGTGTCCTTCGGAATTGGGGATTACGATAGGTTCGTTACCCTCCATTACTGCGACGCACGAGTTCGTCGTACCTAAATCAATACCAATAATCTTTGCCATAATATCGTTGCTTTATAGTTTAATAATTTCTTTTTCAACTCCGCCTCCACAGCCCTGCCGCTGCCGTGCGGACGATCGTTTAGTGAACAAAGGTTGTACCAAATGTTCTTTTCGCACCATCCTGCTTTTCCGGAGCGTAAAATCTGACAAACCGCCGGAAGGACTGACATTCCGACTGTCACAATGTCAGCCCGAAACTCCCTTTCGGACATCGCTGTCATTTCGCAGCCTGCCTGCCCCCGATCCGCACGACGATACGGAATGCAACAGAAAACCCCGGCCTCTGGAGCCGGGGTACCATAATCGGGGATTCCGATCCTATTTTTCATTCAGAATACGCATCGCCGCATCCAGGATCGTCGTATCGTCCAACGTCACAACGCCGCCGTCGGGCCCTTGTTCGATATGAATGCCTACGCCTTCCTTCGCCTCGGGGTGCCGTCCGCCGAAATAATTACGAACCGAATCGACCGAGATTCCCAATTCGTCTGCAATCCGTTGCGAGCTGCCGCTGGGCAGTCTGTCCTTGATACGACGCAACTCATTAAATGTGATAATCATACTGCTAATTATTTAGGTTGAATTTATTTTTCGTCTTCTCCGCTTCCGACAAAGTCCGACCCTGTTCGGCACCCATTTGTCGGCAGACCGGAGATGGCCTCTTTTTCTTTCCTCTAAATTAAATCCTTTTCCGATAATTTCAAAATTTTCCGGAACAAAAAGTTGAAAAAATCGTCAATTACACCCAATTTACCGACAGAATCCGTCTTACAATCGAAATGTTCCAAATCCAATGCCGGGAATGAGTCGGGAATGAAAAGCCCCGCAGCCCAAAGAATAAAAACCGAAGCCGCCCGCAGGAATCCTGCAGACGGCCAGAAAACAAAACCGGCAACGGACTATTGAGCCGGCTCGATATAAAATTCGATCAACAGCGGCGTATAGGGCAAAACCTCGGTGATCGTCGTACTGGTCGATGTGGAGTTGTCTACATAGTAAGGATTATAGACCGAACCGCCGTAAAGACCGTTCATATAGCTGCCATAATAATCGTCGTAATAGTTGCCCATGTAATTATTACCGTAGTAATTGTTCATCATGCCGTAATAATTCATCATAGCGTACGTAGCGGCGTAATTCGTAGAAGAACTGGTCTGGGTTGTCCCGGTAATGCCGACCACACCGTACGCATTGCTCGAAACGGTCAGCAAAGCGCCCCAGCTTCCGTAGCGGAAGTGCGGCAAGGCGTAATACCAGGCCAGAATCTGTTTGTCCTTATTCAGCGAAGGGGTGTAGCTCATGTACGTACCGGTGGATTCCACCTCGCCGTAAACGATTCGTTTCACCTCGTCGATATTGGTACTCTGTACGAACCCGTCCAGGAATCGGGCGATGTACCAGACCCGGACATTCTTCTCGGGATCGATCAGTTCGCCCGGTTCGTCCGTACCGAAGCGCTCGACCAAAGCTTTGTTAATCTTACGATCGATCTCGTCCGCCTTTTGCTGCGATCCCACATAAACATTCGAATAGGTGAAAAGTCCGGTCGCATCGTCCGCAGGATTGAAACTCTCGTTCACATAGATTTGAGGCGCCTCCGACGTGGCGATTTTCCAACGATACGACGGGGCCGGCTCTCCGGCTTTGACCGAAGCCGTTTCGGAATCGTCGTCCTGCGGAGGAACCGTCGGGTCCAGTCCGCCGTTCGCCGCCGCAAAATCATCGACCGCGACGCTCTCCGTTTCAATCGGCTGACTCGATCTTCCGACCAGCTTGATCCGGGCGATCATCGGGTGGTTGGCACTCAATGCATACTGCCCCTCGTAACCTCCGTCGCCATTGGCTTCGGTGGATATGATCGTCGCAGGCATATACAGCACGACCTCGGCCCCCACGCGCAATTCGACCTCACGGGGAAATCCCTTCTGCGCGGCATACGTTTCACCCAGCTTCAACGGGTTCCGCATAGCCAGATAAGTCCCCTCCTTAAAAGTTCCGCTCGCCAGCTCACCGTAGAACTGATAGTAAGGAACGTAATGTGTATAAGGAGTAAAAGTTCCCTGCTGAAGCGCATAAACGGAATCCCGGGCCACACTGATATTCCCCTGCAAATCCCGCCCCGTGATATCGTACCACACCCAGCTCTCCGTCTCCAGAATCGCACTGTCCGCCAGATCGCCCAGCGAAACGACATCCACGTAATACTCCCCTTCCTCCTGGTAATTCTCCAGCAGATCGGGACGATTCTGCGTCATCCAGGCTTTCAGAGCTTTGTTCTGGGTATTCCCCGGATAAGCATTGTCAGGCTCCTCAGCGCAGGAGCAGAGCGTCGTCAGACCGAAAAGGAGTATCGCAGGCAACCAACGTCCCATACTATTCATTGTTTTCTTATTTACGAACCGAATCAATCGTATAAAAAACGGCGATCGGACTCTGCTCCGGAATGAAATTGATCAGCGCATCGCCGTAAGCCATATTGTATGTCATATATACTTCGACCGTATCTTTCTCGCGGCAGCCCGGCAGCGACAATTCGACCCCTTCGACGAAAGAGCCGCCGCCGACACGGACGGGACGGGGTTCGAAACTCCAGTATTTCGTATCGAGTCCCTGCTCCTGAAGTTTTTCGGCCCACTTTCTGTCATTGGTGTAGATCGGCATCGTACTCGCAGTGATTGCCCGATTCTCGAACAGATAGACCCAGAAAACAAGATCCACCTCATCGCCGATCTCCGCTTCAGGACGCGTCTGACGTTCCGAATCGTAATAATGGTAAATATATCGATACGACCAGCGCCCGAACGTGGAGTAAAAATCGAGATCTTCATCCGAACTCATAGCCTCCTGCTCGGTCACCAGACGAGGCTGGTGGCTACCGGAAAGGAAACTCTCGAACTGCTGCTGCTGTTCGGGAAGAACCTTGTCATCCTCGCCGCAGCCGGTGACAACCAACAGCGCAGCAAGCAAAATATGGAAACGGATTTTCGACATACAATCGCGCAAATTTAACAAATCCTGCGGGACTTGCAAAATTTACCGGGCTTCATTCTTCGTTTTCCCGACCGACATCGCTCGGACAGTCCCGAAGTCCGGAAACCCGGAATCATTCGCATCGCGTCCCCGGCCCGGCAACTCCACACACCGAAGCCCGCCTCGCCCGCCAGTGCTCTTCTTAACAATACGGCAGACCGGGCGATTTTAGTATTCGTACAGGGATAAAAAACGACGATTACACCCCGAACGTATCGCGGCTCGGCTATACACTGCATCGCTTACGGCGGCGATACCACGCCCACACACCCCGCGAACCGTGATTGCAAATCCGCTGCAGCGACTGCGAGGCCGGATACTGCCAACGCAGACGCCGCAGTCAGGCCACCCCCCGAAAAACAATGTTTCCCTCTCTGGCAAAGAAACCCGACGGTCCGGCGGCCGGTTTTCCTGCGCTCCCGACACAGAACCGGAGTTGCACACGAAAGCCCGCGTCACGACAAAATGACCCTAGAGGAAATGTGCGAAGAATTGCGCAAGCGCCCCGGACGTGGTGGAAACTGCATCAAGGAAACAACGGTGCAGAAATACCTCGAAACGGTTTCTTCGGTGCTGGAAGATGCCAAGAAAAATGACATCATTCCATTCAATCCGGCGCACCGTGTCCGCAAGAAACATTTTGAGAAGGAGGTGCAGCATATTTCGCAGAAGTATGAAATGAGAAAACTGATGCGGGCGATTCAGAACGGACCAATTCTGTATCGGGCGTACTACACACTGGCAATCACGACCGGATTGCGGCGTGGGGAACTGTGCGCCCTGCAATGGAGGGACATAACCGGTGCTTGTGAACTGACCGTCCGCCGTTCCCGCAGCTGTGCATCCGGGAAAATCGTAGAGAGTGACACCAAAAGCCATCGGGAACGGATTGTAACCATTCCGCTGGGGATATGGGAACTTCTGATGGCGCTGCGACAGCAACAGGTGCTGCATAGCGGTGTTCCGGATAGAGAGCAGCCGATTTTTACTGACCCCGACGGTCATGTGCCGCACCCGGATACGTTTACCCGACATCTGCGTAAGCTGTATAAGCAATGCGGACTATCTGAGGATTACCACCTGCACACCCTGCGGCATTTCTACGCAACCTATCTGCTGCAGGAAGGCACCAGCAAACAGGTGGCGGCATCCTTACTGGGTCATGCGGATACGGCATTCTTGGAACGCACCTACTGCCATCCGCAGGACGTGGCGAAACAGCAGGCCGCAAACTTGATGCAAGATTTGCTGAACAGCCAAAATCCGTGCTATGTTGCATTTATGAAAAATAAGAATAGAAAAGCCAAGAAGGCAGGTTAAATAAGCAGCGGCACCGTCAGCAATGGCGGTGCCGTTTTTGTCAGTAATAGGTAGATCTTAGGGCGAAAGATTGTTGGGTGTGGTGATAGCTTTCTGTCGCAGTTGTCGGTATGCTTTGTAGTACCGCAGGTCAATAAAATAACACTAAGGAGCGTGCAAAACATGGCGTCTATTAGAAAACGCGGCCGCCTCATATGCCGGAGAATCATCCAGCACCTGGCTGACCGTTGTAGTCGGCTGTCCTGCCCAGGTTGCAATGACACCAAGAAGCAGCATAGCGGTCAGCAGGTTCATAAAAGGTCCTGCCGCAAGTACACATGCTCTCTGCCAGGCAGGCTTATTATTAAAAGCCCGTTCATCTTCCGAGTCTTCATCTTCCCCTTCCATGGCACAGAAACCGCCAATAGGAAAAGCTCGCAGGGAATACTGTGTTTCCCCTTTCTGCTTTTTGAAAAAAGCCGGCCCCATGCCTATCGCAAATTCGTTGACCTTGACGCCGCAGGCTTTTGCAGCGATAAAATGTCCGAATTCATGGACGAATATCAACAGGCAAAATATAAGGATGGCGTAAATTATCGTCATATGGTTCCTCCGTTATATGGTCTTCTCGACCAGTTTTCTCACGTCTTCTCTTCCCCTCATATCCTCTTCCAGTATTGTTTCAAGATCCAGGTTTCTCTTCGTCTGATGGGCCTCCATCATCTGTATCAGGAAATTCTGGATGTCGATAAAACGGATCTTTCCGTGGAGGAACAGATCCACTAAAACTTCATTGGCGCCGTTGAGCACCACGGGACAGCTTCCTCCCTCTCTGCATGCTTCGTAAGCCAGATCTATCGTTTTGAATACACTGCGATCCGCCGGATAAAAAGACATGCCTTCTTTAAGGGAGAATAGATCCAGCGGCTGCGTCACATCTGAAAGATCCATCCGCTCAGGATAAGAAAAGGCATAGGCGATCGGGATCCGCATATCCGGGTTTCCCATCTGTCCGATAA
>OGXI01001138.1_pt1 | contig 22622 bp, 16 predicted proteins | sample 1576221 | NCBI WGS metagenome assembly OGXI01 (sample SAMEA3541523, study PRJEB24748) | human gut metagenome | biome: human gut; feature: human-associated habitat; material: faeces | place: China | collected 2012
AGTAAAACACGGTGCTCGCCGTCAAAAAGGGAACCTTTGGAACGATGGGAAAATGCCGTCGAGAGGACCGGCAGGAACGATCTCTTCCTGGAAGGGGCGAAGGTGTCGGGCTTCGCATGGGAGGCCATCGGAGGCATGTCGGTGGTGCACGGGACCCTTCTCCATTCGACCGATATAAACGTCATGGACCTTCTCGTTGGCCGGAAGAAGGGCAAGTACCGCGGCACCGCCATGGCATCAGCGCATTCCCGCGTAGCCAACCTGTCCAGCATCAAGCCGATGGGAAGCCCCGACGAGTTTCAAGTCGCATTGCATCGGAGGATATGCGACCTGATGAGGGAGCGCGGCGCCGAAGTCTGCTCGTTTCATCTGGGTGACGAGCAAAGGGAATCGGTGGTAAAGATCTCGCCGAGTTTCGTCTGCCGTCCGTCGGATCGCGAGGCCATCGCCGAAAGCCTTGCATGCCGCGAACGCGAACGAGGGCCGCTCGAATGCTGAGGCCCTCATATGCAGTTCATCAAGAAAGGGGACTGTTGTGATTACCGAGCAAAAGATGTTCTTGGATGTTTTGGGGTCGGAAAACGTGCAATACGTCATCCCGGTTTTCCAACGCGTGTACTCATGGAGCAAGGATCAATGCGACGAGCTGTGGGGGGACATCCTCCGCGCCGGACGTACTTCCAACACGCATTTCATCGGCACGCTGCTGTATTCGGTGGACCCCGACGACGGCAGCGGCGTGACCCGCCTGTCGGTCATCGACGGCCAGCAGCGCACCGCGACGCTCACGCTCCTGCTGGCGGCGCTGGAGCGCCGCCTTCGCGAGACGGGCGCCAGCATCGGGCATGTGGATGCGGACTTCGTGCGCGACAACCTCCTCTTCGTCGGCGGCGAGCACAAGCTCGTCCTGTCGCGTACCGACCGCAAGACGCTGTTCGCCATCTTGGACGGGGGAGAGCTTCCCGAGCGCGTCTCCGAGCGGGTGGTCGAGAACTTCGAGTTCTTCTGCGCGAAGACGAGGGAGGAGGGATTCGATCCGGGCGACCTGTGGGCGGGCATGCAGCAGCTGCTGCTGATATCGGCCAACCTCACCGACGAGGACAACCCGCAGCTGATCTTCGAGTCGCTCAACTCGCGCGGCACCCCGCTGACCGTCGGCGATCTCGTGCGCAACTACCTGCTCATCGCCGAGGACCGCAGGGAGCAGGAGCGCCTGTACGAGGAGTACTGGAAGCCCATCGAGCTGATGTTCGGCGACGACCCCGGGTCCGAGAAGCTCAACGCCGGCATCCGCATGTGGCTCACGATCCGCTTCGTCAAGGAGCGCATCCGCGACAAGAGCCAGACCTACAGCGTCTTCAAGGCATACATCGAGGACGAGTACGACGGGCCGCTCGAGGACCTGCTCGTGGAGCTGAGGAACTTCTGCCTGATGTGGTCGGAGAACTACAAGGACCACGACATCATGACCGGCTCCAAGGAGTTCCGCTCGTGGGACTGGGCCAAGGGCAAGCGCACGACGCTCGTCCCGCCGCGTGCCAGCCAAGGCGGCTTCTAAAAGGCGAGTATTCGACAGCGGGGCGAGATCGTTGATCCGATAACGCAAGCAAAGGCGCTCTCGAGAGAAGGACGGCATAATGAGCAAAACCTGGTATCCCATCATAGACGAGGCAGAGTGCATAGGATGCGGCGCATGCCTCGCCCTCTGCCAGCATGGGGTCTACAAGGCGTCGATTGGGAAAGAGGCCCCCGATGTCGTCTATCCTGTGGGCTGCGTTCATGGATGCAAAGGATGCGGGAGCCTCTGCCCTGCATCCGCGATCTCCTATCACGGGGACGACGGCTCGGCGGGCATCGACTACTCGTTCGAGACCTACAAGCCCGAGCTCTCATGTCCGGGCAAGCCCAAGGTCGCATTCGTGTGCACGCACAACGCTTGCCGAAGCCAGATCGCTGAGGCCCTCGGTAGGAAGCTCGCCTCCGACGTGTTCGAAAGCTATTCGGCGGGAACCGAACTTAGGGACTCCATCAACTCCGATGCGCAAAGGCTGATGCTGGAGAGCCATGGCATCGATATGGCGGGCTGCGGGCAGCGCAGCAAGTTGGTCGCGGACATCCCCGCGCCCGACGTGGTTGTGTTCATGGGATGCGAGGTGAGATGCCCCAACGTACCTAGCGAGTATTCGGAGGATTGGGGCATTGCCGATCCCACTGGAAAGGGGGATGGCGAGTTTCTGGAAGTCATCGAGGAAATCGAGCGAAGAGTCCTCATGCTGAAGGAGCGACTTTCCCGTTAGCGGAATCCCGTTTTCTCAAGATGGTAGTATGATTAGCCGAAGCGACGTGCCGCATAGGAGGACACCCATGGACCACGCGAAAAGCAACAGCGAACCCTTGCAATCCCCCCGCCTTTCCGACGATGCCTCCATCTTCAAAGCGCTCGGAGATGAGAGGCGGCTTCGGATAATGCGACAAATCGCGTCTCAGCCTGGCATATGCTCCTGCAAAGTGCTGGCGGAGCACGAGATGTCGCAGTCGACGCTTTCTCATCATATGAAGCTCCTTTGCACGGCCGGGCTCGTCAAATGCGAGAAGGATGGGAAGTGGATTCACTATACGTTGGACCCAGATGGCATCAGGCGGGCGGTCGAGACATTGAAAAATCTTGAGGAAGCGACGCGGTAGCTTGGCGAGTATGCCTAGCCGATGTATGCGACTCTTCTCATATCGGCGGTGTTGTCGTCGCCAAGGCCGTCGCGCTTTTCAGCGCGGCTGCGAATCGAGGGGTGCGATTCGTCGCTGATCTTACCAATCTGTCGCCGTGCCCTTTTCACTCCGTCCTCTCTTCGAAGCCTATGGGGGCTTGGAGCACGTTCCCGACGATTAACCCGGCCTTCTCGACGGAAGGTGATTGCGTTTGGGAGATGAAGGGGTGGCATCCAAGAAAGCAGTCTGGCAACTTATACGCGATGGGAAGGCTATGGATCTCTGATTGAAAAAGCGCTCTAGACGATTTCGTTAGCTTGTTTAGTCATGTATGTTCTCGGTCTGACAGCCCAGCGACCGTACGGTTCTGTCGGGATGGATAACGCAATGTTTCCCCAGTTCGCATGCTTGGTCCGACCATATTGAGGGACTTCGTCTCTTTGCTTTTGGGCAAATTTTGGGCAAATAATTGGAAAACCGCCGAAAACAAGGGCATCCGCACGATGCTTTTCGGGCGGTAGAGAAGTAGCGCTGAGGTGAGCTCTTGCGCCGGGTTCTGTCCCGTTTTGGTCGCGATTTGCAAATGGTCCGACGAATATGAATTTTGGTGGCGCTTCCGAAGCAACCGTTTCGGGACTCTCTTAATCCCGAAACGGTGGACGGGTGCAGGGGGGCTTACCTCCTGCCGCGGGTCCGGGGCGTGCAGCCCCGGCGCGATTGCGATCGGAAGGGCGATGGGGAGGGAGCCGCCCCGCCGCGGCTCCCTCCGCGTTTCCGCCTACTCCCTCGGGACGATGAGGACGGTGTCGGATTCGATCCTGTTGTTCGGGTTCCAGCCCCAGTCGCCGTCGTGGTCGTATCGGGCGACGAGCGGCGTGCCTTTTTCGGAGCGGGCAACCACGGGGTAGTGCTCCCATCGCCCGTCGAAGTCGCTCATCCAGACCTCGTCCCCGATTTCGAGCTCCGAGGCGGGGATCTCTTCGGCGTCGAGGAGGTCTCCGAGCCGCTTGCGTTCGGGCATCGCCTCGTCGAAGGCCCGGAGCATGCCGTCGAAGTCGTGTGAGCTCTGCTCGACGAATCTTTCGTAAGGGAGGACTCGGTCGGCGATCCTCCATCCTTCGATGACGTAGATCCCGTTGTCCCCGGGATTCATATGCTTGTCGTCGGAGTAGGGCATGATGCCCACGCTCAGCGTGACTCCGAAGAAGTTGCCGGCGACCTGGCAGAGCCTCGCCCATCCGTAGTCGTCCGAGCTCGGCGGGCGGTAGCCCTTGAACTCGCAGTACCGAAGCAGCGGCTCGACGGTGTCGCGCCCTCCGTTCCAGTGCAGGTACAGCCCGATCTTCCTCTCGCCGGTGGTGATGACGGCTCGGTTTCCCATGACGATCCCTTTCGGCTTTCGGCCCGCCCCTTTGGCTGGCCTCGTGGCCTGGGGCGCGCCCCGGTTCCCGGGGGCGTCAGCGGAGGGAAGCGAAAACCCGCGAGGGCCCTGAGCTTCCGAGCGTTTGGCCGACGGGCCTTTCGCGCCGCTGGCGCGCATGGCAAGCACCTGCGATAAGGGGCGGATGGTTCTAGAGCAAGGAGGCATAGTGCGACGAGCAGGGTGTTCCCATAATTTTCCCAAGCGTCAATCCGACGCTCAGCTAGTGATTTGGCAATGCTGACGCAGGCCTCGTTCAGGGTTCGCTTCCGACTGTCTACAGCGCGGCTCGCTAAGTCGCGTATGGGATCTTGTCTCTCAAGATCGCGTATATCACAACCTCTTGCTGCTCTGCCTGGACGCGCTGACCGACGATATAGACGTTCCCGACTGGCGGTCTTGGGCGCTACACCGCAGTGCGATGCGATGTGGTCGTGGTCGGAGAAGTCCTCGATCCTGATAAGATGACCAGCTCAGAGGCCGTCCTGGGTCGATGTCCGGGATGGTCATGGGGTATTCGTGGGTGGCGTCCTCGACGAGCGTGGCGGTCGTCTCCGCATCGAGCCTCTAGGCCTCCGTTTCGTTTTCCTTGTCGGCATTAATGCGCGGATGCGTGCTACTCCATGATAATGCCCCCTGACACGTTCTCCCGGCGGTGTGGCTTTCACTTTCGGGTGGGAGAGCCTCCGGAATTCTGCAAGGGCGGATCCCATGGGTTTATTCTGCCTTCGAATCTCCTTCACGCTCTTTGATTTGCCGCATATGCCCCTTGGACCCGTTTCTCCTTGAGTCTAATCTTCTTGCAGGTTGTCGGGATCGGCCCTGATGCGCTGAGTGGGGGAAGGCGGGGCAATCGTTGGGGGCGCGTTCGAATCCGCACCAAGAATTCGATGCCTCACGAAGGATTCCTTCATGTACAAGCGGAATGGGCGATGTCCAATGGGTTCTGGCTAGAGACTGCGAGTGGGAGCGGCTCTCAGGTGCGGGTATTCTGCTGCGGATGTGGTTTTACTGCGGGCCGCCCAGGGTTTCATTGTTGGGAGACGGGCGAATGAAACGGATTTCCGGATCGTATCCGACCTGGCAGAACATCGGAATAAAAGGGTTTCGGAGCTAGTTCTCAGCTTCCTTTGGTGGCCAAATGTTCGCTGTCGTCATCGAGGGTCTGATCAAGGTTGCAGCGAGAGCATGGGCTTGCTTGCTAGGCAAGTAGTGCGATCTCATTAAGGCGAGGTCCGAATCGGTCTTCCAGATCGGATTAACCATGTTTCCAAAAGAGGGGATAAAGGGTGCGACATCTTCAGTAACAACAGTAGTTTCGCCATCTTTAGAATACGAGCAGTTCGAACAATTCAGCCAGTTCCCATGGGGTATATACCAGCTGATGGCTGCCGTGTTTTGTGACGTAATGGAGAACGCTTAGAGAGAGGAAATGTTATGTGCTTTAGACCCGCAGGCGTTGATCAGTTCATTGAATGTTCGAGTTGCGGAAAGCAAATCAACATGGTTATGGGCGTAGCTCCTGAAGAGTGTCCGTTTTGCGGCGCAAAAACCGACGGCATGGAGAGGAGAAACGGATCTCCGGTTGCCGCTCCTGCCGCCCCCGGTGCGCCTGGGATTCCGGGGGCGCCCAAGCCTCCGGCGGCTCCCGGGATGCTGAACTGATCAAAGCATCCCTTGTGTTTCCCGGGGGTATTTCAGCCTCATTAAAACGAAACGGTAGCGGGCGGCATGCTTTAGGAGGGGAAAAGTATGGGGGCTGCATTAAAGGCAAAGAGCGTATATAAGGGTCGTTCACCGGCGATATATTGCTGGTTCGTGACGCTGATCGTCTGGTTGACCGGCGTTGCGATGCCTCTCAATATGCTCAAGGTTTCGATTTTGTCTCCGGTATTGATGCAATCGTTTTCGATTGGAACGGATGCTATGAGCTGGGTCATGGCGATGTTCTACATTATCGCTGCGATCCTCGCTGTTCCCGGAGCGGTCATTGTGGGGAAAATCGGCTATCGCTACACGTTCGTCCTTTCATTGCTGTTTGCGGTAATCGGCGGTTTCATCGGCACCATCGCAACGGATTTGACCGTCTTCATATTGAGCAGGGTGGTTGAAGGCGTTGGTTTTGGCCTGGTTTCCACTGCAGCGGTACCTGCTATTTCTGGGTGGTTTTCCCCGGAAAAGCGGGGCGTCCCGCTAGGGATTTGGGCAATGAACGTCACCATGGCTTTCCTGGTGGGTCCAAGCTTTTTTTCGAGAATGTTCGAAGCAACGGGGGACTACCATTTCATATGGGGTGTTTGCCTTGCGTTTAACGCAATCCTGCTCCTCGTCGTTCTCATCTTCTATCGAGACGCTCCGTTTAGCTTTGATTCGGACGGCGAAAGAGGACGATCTGCCGGAGAGGCAAGCGCGTCGAGCCATTTTGCGAATCTCAAGCGCGTTGTGAAAAACCCTGCAGTATGGATCCTCGGCCTTGTCTTCCTGTGCGAAGAGATTCCTTTTCTGGGAATGTCCAACTTCTTGACAACCTATGCAACGCAGGAGACTGATATCTCGATGACTGCCATGTCCGCGATTATATCGGTAATGGCTGTCGCGGGCTGCTGCGTGAATCCTTTAGCGGGCAAGCTTTCCGATGTTCTGGGAACCAAGAAAAAACTAATGGTGCTCAGCTGCATTGGGGGTACCGCATATGCCTGGATGGTGTTCCAGACGACAACGGTCGAGGGGTTTGTCCCGGTGATTGCGCTCAATGCCATTGCCGGTGGAGTGATTCCCGTAATGATATGGTCCTCCATCCCCAAAGTCGTCAAGCGCCCCGAAGATATTGCTTCGGCAACGGCAATCGTGCTGTTCTTCCAGCAGCTGGCGGCTTTGTTCGGATCCCGAATTCTCGGAATGGTAGTCGAACATTTCGGAAGCTTTTCAATTGCTGGTCAGTACGTCATGGCACCGATTTTCGCACTAGGCCTCGTTGTCGTGTTCGCCGGATGGAAAAAGCTTCCGTAGATCTAACTCAAGTTACCCCTGCGCAGCGTTTATTGCGAAATGCCCTCGTTTCTTTCGGTATGGAAATCGCGCTTAAAGAAAGCGGAAAATCGGAGAGGAGAAGAATAGGGAATGGACGAGAAAAGCTGGATTACTGAGCTTGGAGACGGTACTCATCAAGTTCGCACATGCGTATGGTCGCCGCCGGGAGACCATCCAGTTGGATGCGGCATCGTCGTAACCGTCAAAGACGGAAAGCTTGTGAAAGTCGAGGGCGATCCGAATCACCCCATCACGCACGGAAGACTTTGCCCGAGATGTATCGCTCTCGACGAAGTCGAGTACCATCCAGATCGAATTCTGCATCCGATGAAGCGAGATCGCGCGGATCGCGGTAAGGATAAATGGGAGGTGATTTCCTGGGATGAAGCTTATGACCTTATAGAGTCAAAGGTGCGCAAGTACTGGAAGGAGCCCGGCCCTCAGGGCATTCTGACCTTCACCGGCACCGGACGCGAAATAACGATGTATTCGGCGGCGTATTGCCATGCGATCTTTATGTCCCCAAACTACTGCATGACCCTCAGCGGCGGTGCTTGCTACGGTCCGCGTTGCACCATAGCAAACTTCCAGCTTGGCGCGGGCTATCCCGAACTTGATTACGCGGCGTATTTCCCGGACAGATATGAGGATCCGCGTTGGGAGCTTCCAAAGTATGTCTTGGTGTGGGGAAAGGATCCTATTAACTCTAGCCCCGACGGCCTGTTCGGTCACGCGCTTGTCGACCTGATGAAGCTTGGATCAAAGCTGATCGTCGTTGATCCTCGCGTTACATGGATCGCCGCGCATGCTGAATACCATCTCCAGCTTCGCCCCGGTACCGATACGGCCCTCGGCCTTGGCTTGGCTCATGTCATTATTGCCGAGAATTTGTACAACAAGGAATTCGTTGACAAGTGGTGCTATGGATTCGACGACTTTGCAGAGTGGGTGGAGGATTGGACGCCCGAGCGTGCCGGTGAAGTTTGCTGGGTAGATCCAGAGCTGATTCGTGGTGCGGCACGTGCGTTTGCGATGAATAGTCCCTCGTCCGCCTTGTGGGGTTTGGCAATCGATCAGATGACCAATGGCCAGCAAGCCGGGCACATCTTCCTCGCGATTTGTGCGCTTTGCGGTTATCTGGATATTCCTGGCGGTCTTACGCTTGCTCGTCCGTCTAGCTTTACGGGCAAATGGCGCTATGAGACCGTCAACTCGGTTCCTGATGAGATTCGTGCGAAAAGAATGAGGGATCCCGAGGGCAAGTATTCATGCTGGGATGCTGCGGGTCCGGGTCCCTTGCCGGACGTGACGCTCAATTGCTTGGAACAGGATAACGCTGTCGATGAGTATAAGATGAGCTATTGGTTCGGCACGAATCCCCTTGCATGCATGGCTGCGTCGCCGAAACGCTGGGAGAAGGCCCTGAACAAGCTCGAGTTCAACGTGTCGCAAGATATCTTTATGAACCCATCGATCATGGCTTTGTGCGACCTGGTTCTTCCGCTCACGACGTCTATCGAACATGAGGGTATTGTGATGCCGCATTTCGGTCGCAATACTCATTTCTTGGGTGCGATGAACAAGGCTGTCGATTCCGGTGACTGCAAGAGCGATGTTGAAATCATGCTCGAGCTTGGTCGCCGCCTTCGCCCCGAGCTTTGGCCATGGGAGACCCCTGCGGAGTTCTTCACCGAGCAGTTGCATACTGCGTACGATTGGGGTTTCGAAGATTTGCAAGATATGGTTGTATTCCAGCAGCCCTTCGAATATCGCAAGTACGAGTCCGGCAAGCTTCGTGCCGATGGGAAGCCCGGTTTTGACACCCCAACCGGTCTGGTTGAGTTGAAGTCCTGTATCTATCCCGCTTTTGGAGAGCAAGCTCTTCCGTATTTCGAAGAGCCGTATTACAGCCCATACAGCGATAAGATTTCCCAAGGGGTCCGGGAGGCATTCCCTCTCGTTCTTACGTCTGGCGGACGCCATATCGCCATGTTCCATTCCGAGCACCGCCAAATACCTTCGCTACGTTCGATGAATCCATGGCCGCTTGTCACCATTCATCCCGACACCGCGTCGAAGTACGGTATCTCCGATGGCGATTGGGTCGAGATCTCCAATCCGCTTGGCACTTGCGTTCAGAAAGCGAAGCTCAGCACGACGATTGATCCTCGTGTTGTTCATGCGCAGCATGCTTGGTGGTTCCCCGAGCAGGATGGCGAGGCGCCGAATCTGTTCGGTGTTTACAAATCGAACATCAACAATCTTGTGCCTCATGAGTGCGTCGGCATCACAGGTTACGGAGCTCCATACAAGAACGTGATCTGCAATATTCGAAAAGTCGATAGCCTGGAAGGTTAGGGATTGTCATGGGCAACAAAGCAATGGTAATCGATTACGGATACTGCACCGGCTGCGGATCCTGCGAGGTCTCGTGCCGTAAAGAGAAGGGGCTGAGCCTCAACGAATGGGGCATCAAAGTTTCCTCTATCGGCCCTCAGAAGTTTGATGACGGTCGCTGGGAATGGGACTATCTGCCCACCCCGTCGCGTTTATGCGATCTATGCGTGTCGCGTATCGAAGAAGGTAAGAAACCTTTGTGCGAGCTTCACTGCCTCGCCTCGGTCATTAAGGTTGTAGACGTCGAAGAGTCATCCAGCATCCTTGCTGAAAAGAACGGCGGAAAGGTTGTCGTCTATCTCCCGTAGTTATGTTGGCTGATGAGGCTGATAACTGCTGTAGATGCATGAATGGACGAAACAAAAGGGAAGCGAGGGAAGGAGAGATCTGTGGAGAAGGGGTATCAAGACTGGCGCGACAATCCTACGATTCGCCCTTGGCATCCGGATCGATTAAACGCGCGTAGCGAATTCACGATCAGCGAGGATGAAAACGACCTCAATAAGCCTTGGCGCTACGAGGAGGACGGATTGACGGTCACGCGTACAAGCCCGTGGTCCCCCCCGGGCTGCCATCCGGTAGGCTGTACGCTGAAGCTTTACACCGATGAGGGCGGAAAGCTCGTCAAGGTTGAAGGCGATGAAAACAATCCGGTTACGCAGGGCCGTCTGTGTGTACGCTGCATTACGCTCAAGGATTATATCTACAACCCGAGTCGCATACTGCATCCTATGAAGCGCGATCCCGAGAAGCGCGGTGTCGCAGATGCGTGGGAAGAGATAACATGGGACGAGGCGTTCTCTCTCATCAAGAAGCGCTACGACGAGATCACGGAGCAGTACGGACGCGAGTCGATTGTCGTCTTCGCCGGTACCGGTCGCGAGGGCGGTACGATGGCTCCGTTTGGTAGCCGTATGCTCTGTACGCCTAACTACTGCTATTCTCAATCCGGGTACGCTTGCTATGTTCCGCGAATGGCAGCCTCGTCGTATTTGCTGGGCGCTGCATATCCTGAGATCGATTACGCGGGCGGCTTGCCGGGTCGTTACGATGATCCGGAATACGAGATTCCTGAATGCATTGTCGTTTGGGGCAAGGAGCCGCTCGCCTCGAATCCTGACGGCTTGTTCGGGCATGCGGTCATTGACCTTATGCGCAGGGGGACGCGTCTGATCGTCGTTGATCCGCGCAAGACGTGGATGTCTTCACGTGCGGATTATTTGCTGCAGCTCCGTCCGGGCACCGATACGGCACTTGCGATGGCATGGTTGAACGTCATCATCTCCGAAGGGCTTTACGACAAGGAGTTCGTCGAATACTGGTGCTATGGCTTCGAAGAGCTTGCCGAGCGCGTTAAAGAGATGACTCCGGCGAAGGCTGCGGAGATTACGGGTGTTCCCGAGGAGAAGATTGTTGCTGCTGCCCGTATGTACGCAACGGCAACACCGGCTTCGATTGCATGGGGCCTTGCTCTCGATCAGAAGGCAAACGGCATGCAGGCGGGTCATTGCATGATCGCTTTGATGGCTATCTGCGGGAACATCGACGTTCCCGGTGGTATGCGAATCGGCGATAAGACGATGGGTCTGAACGAAGCCGGATTCGGTTTCGAAGAGGGTTTGGGCAAAGAGCTTATTGCGAAGATGATAGGAGCAAAGGAGTATCCCGCGTACTGCGGATTGATCCTTAACTCTCATTGCGATTTAACGCTGCGTGCCATGGAGACGGATGATCCGTATCCGATCAAAATGGGTTTCTATGCTGGAAACAACTTGCTCTCCTGCACGTCTGCGGAGCCCGAGCGCTGGATGAAGGCCATCAATCGCTCGATGGAATTCGTTGTCGGCTTTGATACGTTCATGACGCCGTCTACGCAGGCAACATGCGACGTGTTCCTGCCGCTTGCGACCATAGCGGAACGCGAGGGCGTCGTTCAGACGCACTACGGCTCGTCCCCGGTAACCATGGGGTTCATGAACAAGGCGGTTACACAGGGCGAGGGCATGTCGGACCTCGAGCTCTGCTATAACCTCGGCAAGGTTCTCAACCCGCACTTGTGGGAGAAATATGACTGCGTGCGTGACTTCATCGAGCATTTGCGTCTCGGCAGCAAGTACAGCTTCGAGGATATCAGCAAGGAGGTTGTCCTTCAGCGCTACGTCGGCTATCGCAAATACGAGACCGGCCTCCTTCGTCGTGATGGAAAACCCGGCTTCAATACGTCGACTGGCCGCGTTGAGTTGTGGTCCTATGCGTTCCAGAGATTTGGCGAGGATCCGCTTCCGTATTACGAGGAGCCCCAATACAGCCCGCGTGCGACACCCGAGCTTCTCGAGCAGTATCCGTTCGTGCTGACGACGGGTGCTCGTCCGTTCGCATTCTTCCACTCCGAGAATCGTCAGATTGCGTATTGTCGCGAACTCAACCCCGATCCGCTGATTGAGATCAATCCTGAAACGGCGAGAAGTATCGGCGTCTCCGACGGTCAGTGGGTCAAGGTCAGCAACCAGTTCGGCAGCTGTGTGCTCAAGGCGAAGATCACCCCAATCGTAAAGGAGGGTGTCGTTCACGCCCAGCATGCCTGGTGGTTCCCTGAGCAGGACGGAAACGCTCCTTATCTGTATGGCACGTTCCGTTCGAACATCAACAACCTTGTACCGAACTTCCACTTCGGCAAACTCGGCTTCGGCGCCCCCTTTAAGTGCTTGCTGTGCAACGTCGAGCCCATTAAGGAGAACTACGACACCGATATGAATCTTGTCTGGGAGAAGTTTGGGGAGTTGGTGTAACGATGACGACTTACGGTCTGCTGATTGACTACGAATACTGCACGGGGTGCCAGTCTTGCGAGGTTTCATGCAAGGAAGAGCACGGTTATCCGGTAGGCAAATGGGGCATTCGTGTCGTTGATGAAGGTCCTTGGGAGATCGATGAAGATCATATGAACTGGAACAAGATTCCGGTGCCTACAGATCTGTGCGACTTGTGCGTTAATCGTACTGCGAAGGGCCGCGAACCGATTTGCGTGCACCACTGCCTTGCGGACGTTATGAAGTACGGTCCGGTAGAAGAGCTTGCGAAGCTCATGTGCGACAAGACCAAGCAGGTTCTGTTCGTCCCGCAATACAAGCCGTACGAGGCCCGCGGTGAATTTGTTTCCAAACGCTTCAATGACGCAAACAGAAGAAAAGCTGCCGCGATGGAGGTCGAGGCAACGGGTCATATCGAATTTGCAACGCATCGCGATGACTCTGATGTGCGTACGGTTGACCTCGATTAAAGGTTTCGTTGCGGTGCGACGAAGTGGAGAGAGGTGTCTTTCATGGATAGTGAGCGCGTAGGAAGGGCGGCTTTTGTCAGGTACCGCGGAGGCGCTGTTGGCGATGATCTAATTGACGATTGCAGCCAAGGTGAACCTGTGCGTGTGGTTTTGGGCGTCGGCGAGCTTCCGAAGGGAATGGACAACGAGTTTATCTCGATGGAAATCGGCGAAGAGCGTACTGTCCGCATTCCCTATGATTTGGGGTTTGGCGCACATGATCCGAATGGCGTCCAGACGTATCCTCGCACGTACATCGCTAACGGGGAGAAGCTGAAAGAGGGCGATTTTTTTGCTTGGACGAACCCAGTGAGCGGATCTCCTATTCCTGTGAAGGTAATCCATGCAGACGATTTACAGGTAACTATCGACTTCAACCATCCTTTTGCCGGCAAGGATCTGACCTACTGGCTGCAATTGGTCTCGATGGAGTAGTCAAAGTGTGCCTGTTCTGCGTGGGATGCGGGGCATGCCCTCGCGCAAATTTCGAGGCATCTCTTGCTGAAGAACTGGAAGCTCGTCGTTCGTCCTCTGCTTCGAACGACGAGCGGTTTGAAATGGAAAAGAGAACTCCTGTCTTAAGGCCTCCTGGGGAAAACAAGAGGTTGACCTGCGAAGAGCCGAAGAGGCAGGAGGTTTTAAGGGAAAGGGGATGAAATGACTTCCGAAAAGAGTGGAAAAATGCACTACGCATGGCTGATTTTCATAGGGTGCTGTTTCGTCAACGCCGGCTCGATGGCGGCGTCGATCAGTATCGTTGGCGTATACATGCTGCCCGTTTCTCAATCAATAGGAGTTGGTCCTGGCGACTGGATGCTATGGATGACGATTTGCTCGATTGTCTCCGCGATAGCTACGTCTTTCTGGGGGCAGGCGATTCAGAGCAGGAACATTAATGTGGTGACCTCGCTCTCCGCTATACTTCTTGCTCTAGCCGTATTCATGTTCTCTTTTGGCAACAATGTCATGTGGTTTTATATTTGGGGGGCGGTGATCGGCCTTGCCGTGCCGTGCATCGCGACGCTGACCGTTCCTACGCTGCTCGGCAATTGGTTCGGCAAGAAGCAGCGCGGCAGAGTGCTCGGCATCGCAGCTGCGTTTACCGGCGTTGGCACGTTTTGTTGGGCTCCGTTGTTTACCATGATCCTTCAAAACTTCGGATGGTCGACGGCGTATCAGATCAACGCTGCGCTTATTTGTGTGTTCCTCCTTCCGTGGACGCTGTTCGTATTTAAATTCAAGCCGAGCGACAAGGGGCTTGAGCCGTATGGGTTCGACGCGGAACTTGCTTCTCAGGAAGCAGACGCCATGAAGCTTGGCGCGAGCCGTGCTACAGCGCTTAAATCAGCTCCTTTCTGGATCATGATGGTCGTCGTGCTGTTCACTTCGATCGGTATGGGATTTAACTCTAACCAGGTGGCTATTGCCACTGAGGCGATGGACGGGATTATGGCTGCCCCTGAAGCGGCCATGCTAGGTGCTTCGATGATTTCCGTTGCGGCGGTTGGCAATATCTGCGGAAAGGTTGCGTTCGGCTTCATGTCGAATCGTGCCGGCCTAAAGGCTACGTTTGTGGTATTCGTTCTCGCTTTCCTGGTTGGTTTTGGGCTGTGGGTGTTTGCTCCTGCTTCCGCGGCGCTTCTTGTAGGCGCGTTTTTGTTCGGCTCACACAACGCACTCATCTCCGTCGGCTATCCGCTTATTGTTCGTTCGCTTTACGGGAACAAGGATTACTCCAAGATTTTCTCGAACCTAATGACCGTAAACGGACTTATGGGTGGTATCAGCGGGACCATAATTAGCTTTGTCTATCAGGCTCTTGGCAGCTATCAGGCGGCTCTGATTGCCGCTATGGTAATGGTTATCGTCATTGGTGCATTGCTTCTTGTATCTTGCTCGTTTATCGGAAAGATCAAATGGGACAAAGCTGCTGCATAATGCGATTGAATCGATAGCTTAAAGGGGCGATATTTAGCATTTGCCCCTTGCTTTTCGGGGGTCTGCGGAAACGGAATCGGCAGGCCCCCGTTAGTAATTTGAGTTGAATGCTCCTTCGGTTTGTTAGTGGTATGCGGGCGGTCTATAGGGGTCGTTTTCTCCTTTTCGGCTTCTGCTGACGCGCTGGCAGAGTCCTCTCATGCTGCAGTGTGCGGATGCTTCGTTCAGTACAGCCTCATTTGCCCCGAGCGCATCGAAAGGCCAGAAGACTCTCGGTAAGTGATCATTCGCTTGCAAGCCGCATTGGCTAGCGGATTGTCAAAAGCTGTAAGTGCTGTATTATTTCCTTGCAAAATTGGCATATGCTCATGCATATCAGTTTGCGAGCGTTTTTCATGCGGTCGCTGGCGAAGAGCTAATTTATATTTGCGTTTATACTATGTCTACGGATCGGAGGGTCCTATGAACATAGATATTGTCAGAGAATTCCAGGTATTTGCAGTTAGCCAGAATTTAAGCAAAGCGGCCCGTGAGCTCCACGTTACCCAGTCTTGTCTTAGCAAACATATGGCAGAGCTTGAAGCTGAGACCGGACTTGATCTCATCGATCACGGATCAAAGAAGGTTACGCTTACGTCGGTTGGTAAATACTTCGCTAGCGAGATGGCGGTGCTGCTCTTTCAATGGGACGATTGTCTTCGCCGTTGCATGGAACTGCAAAAAGAGGCGCATTGCGAATTGCGTATAGCGGTATTTCTCGAAGGTAACGACGCGAACGATGTCTTATATCGGGCGGGGAATGATTTTCGTAAAGCTTGTCCGAATGTGGACATTGTTTACGCAAAGCTTGTCGGCAGTTCTCCCGCTGAAGCTATTCGAGATAGCTTGTTTGATGTTGTTGTCGACGTGCGGTGTGGCGAACCGAGCTCGTACCGCCCTGACGGAGATTACCTTGACATGCGCGCGGTGCCCATTTCGCGTAATCCGCTCCTTGTCTGGATGAGCAAGCATAATTCTCTGTCGGAGGAGGGCGGCATCTCTCTCGATGACCTGCTGAATATACCGATCATGACAAGCATGACGAATGTATACGATTACATGAGGGATATGACTCGCGACGCGTTTTCTCGATACGGCGCCGAACCCTTGTTTAAACCTGTGCATTTTGATGCGGAATCGCCTGCGTCGTTCTTTCTTTCCGATTTCGACGACAGGAGCGTCATGCTGACTACGTTAGGGATGGCCGACAATCGATGTCTTTCGGGACGTAAGGACATTGTGCATTTGCAAACGACGGATCCTCGCCTTGAGGCGACATCACTTGTTATGTGTCTCACTTCCAATAAATGCGCGATGTCTTTTCTTGATTATATCGAGCAGCTGCTGAGCAAATAATGAGATGCTCGATCACCGGGTTTCAACTGCTGGTTGAGAGTCATTAAGGTTTGGTTAATGCTTTGGGATGGGGTCGTCTAATCCCTGCTGAAAGCGCATGGCTAGAATGAACGCTTTCTTGGGTGGGTTCTTTCGATTTGTCAATTGCATCATGTCGTATAGGGCTGTTTGTACCAGGCACCCCGGAGTCGCGCCCAGAAGCTCGGAGGACGCATCGAGGTCTTCAGCTGCTTCCACCTGTATCTTGTTGGGCGATGTGGGGGAGACCTCCGTCTTCGACGTGGGCTTCTGAGCAGGAGCCGAAAAGCTGGTTCGCTTGTTTGAGGTATCTTCTTTGTCGCGTGAAAATGCTATTCACTCGGTGGGGGCGTTCCGACGGTCAGTCGCTTTTGAGTCTTCGCGTGCAGCACGCTTTGACGAACATTGGGAGAATGCTTTCTCGGCTCGTTCGATGCGATCAGCATCATGGAGCCTCTTGGAATCCCTTCTGGAGGCGAGCAAGGAATGGGCATTCTTTCGAAGAGCAGCTTCCCAGACGGCCTTCTCCGTTGCGGAGTGGACAGCGGCGGATGAGAACCCCTCCTCTCGGCGATTCTGCCGCGAGTCCATGGAATGCGACAAGAAGAATCAGATGTTTTCCTGGGGTCAACTCCTTCTTCTCGTCAGGAGCAATCCCGCCGCGGTGCCCGCGATCACGAACGGCACAATTCTGACGAACGCCCATTCGAACGCGTGGAGGAAGGCGATGGCGACTGCCGTCTCCGGATCGTCGAGATTCCAGTCCGGGTAGGAGTTGCCCAGAATCGCGAGGCATGCGAGAATTAGCACCATGATCGCGCGACCCTGCTCTCCGAATCCGTTCTCCACGCAGAACTCCCGGAACCACCTTCCGAAGATGTTCGGGTCGTAGCAGCCCCCGTAGATGTTGTTGACGACCGGGCTCTTCTCGGTTTGTGGGATCGCTATCGCGTCGGTGTCCTCGCCCTCTAGCCTCCTCTTCCTGGCCTCGAACTCCGTCCTTTGCACCCGCTTCCATTCCTCGAGGTACGCGACGATCTCGTTGTCGAGGGGGATCCAATGCTTGCTCTTCGGGTCTCTCGGGACCTTGTCGCAGGCATACTGCTGGGCGACGTAGAGCTTGCGCTTGTCGAAGTGGACGTGCTCCCAGGTGAGGCCGAGCATCTCGCTGCGCTTCATGCCCGTGTGCAGGGTACGCAGCACCGCGCAATGCTGGGCGCTCACGGACATCCCGAGGATGGTGGAGTTGAGCCTCTGCGCCTCGCCCGCCGTGAGGCTGTGCCGCTCCTTGGGCTTCGGCCTGGGGATGGATATGGGGGAGCAGGGGTTCTTGGCGACGAGCCCGTCGTCGACCGCCTGGTTCATGATCTGCGAGAGCTTCTGGTGGACGCGGTGCAGCCTGCTCTCGGTCGCGCCCTCCTTGCGCATCCTGGAGTAGGCGCTCCTCAGGGTGAGGGTGTCGAGCTCCTGCAGGCGGTACGCGCCGAAGGCCTCGGCTATCCGCTTGATCTCGTAGGCCTCCCGGTTCCACGCGAGCGGGCTTCTGAACTCGTGCTCGCGCTCCTCGTGGAAGCGCACTGCGTATTCCCCGACGGTGATGTCGCTCGGCCTCACCGCCGAGGCGTCCATGATCTCGGCGCGGTACTCCATCAGCGCCTTGGTCGCCTCCGACTTGGTGCCGTGCACGGTGCGGCTGGGCGACTTCCTGTACTTGCCCGTCACGGGGTCCTTGCCGAGCGCGACCCTGATGCGCCACGTGTTCTTCCTTCCCGTCTTCTCCACCGACCCTATGCCGGACAATGAGCTTCTTCCCGACATCGCGTACTCCTTTCCTTCGGTTCGCATGGGAAAGAAGACACCGCCGAAGACCGGCCGCGTCAAGCGGCGTTTACTGACTCCTTTGCCCGTCTTCGGTCACAGTACATAAACGTACTGTTATGGGCAAATTTGGGCTAATTATGGGCTAAAATGCTGAAACATCCTGAAACATCATTGGTGTCAGGATTTTTTGACGGGCTTTTAACCTGCGAAAATAGGGAAAAATGAAACAATCTGGCCACTTATAAGGTGTTCTCATAACCCGGAGGTCGTAGGTTCAAATCCTGCCCCCGCGACCAATAATCCCAGATCAGGCTTCGGCCTGATCTTTTTTTGTCGGTTCGACCGCCATGCAACCGTCATTGGTTTATAACCCAGTCTTTTATAGCCCCTTTCCCTTACCTGGTGCGCGTGGTGTTCAAAACTAAGTAGGTTAACTCATGTTGAACAGGTATACTGGTTTTGCGAGCGCGATAGGTTCGTGCGACACAGCATCGATAAGCGAGGTGATGGTGATGGGTCGAAACAAGAAGGCGTCGAATCCGTCCCAGAAAAAACTCGTAAAGTACTTCAGATACGCCGCCAAAGATGTCGGGCAAGCTAGTGAGGAAGCTGTCAACCAGAACAAGTGCTATCCTGACGGCCAGGCGTTCTATTCACTACTTTGGTATTTTGAACATTGCATCGAGCATGACCTGGATCCAAAATCACCATGCTTCAGCCCGTTGCTGGACGCATATCTGAACGGCAATCTCTCCGCAATCGTTGATCCGCCAAGAATCGACGATGCGCAACGCGCGGAAGAACGGCGTCTGCTGGACACCATGTTTCCCCAAAGCGAGTATCCGTTGAACCCGCGTCAGATCGAGGCGGTGCATAAGGCGCTGCATTTCCCCTTTTCGATCATCAAAGGTCCTCCTGGAACCGGGAAGACCGAAACCATCTTGCGCATAGTCGCTTTGGCTGTGGCCCAAGGTCAAAGCGTGGCCGTCGTCTCCACGAACAAGGCGGCGGTGGAGAATGTCGATCAGAAGCTTGAAAGGGAGGCTTTGAGGTTCTACGGGTCTCCGTCCTTCGACCTGCTCTCCCTTCATGAGGCGGATGACCTTGCCTTTGCCGCGGCGTGTAAGCATGCGAGCTTGGGCGACAAGAAAAAGCGTGCGAAAGCGGAAGATCCCGTGACTGGAGCGTGGCTCGCTTTTGATGCGGAGACGAACCGCGGTATCCATGTATTCGCAGACGGCGAGAGTATGTCCGGCTGGGAGCAGAACAAACTGCATGAAGAATTTACCGCCAAGCACCCTCTTGTCACTAGCACTATACACTCCCTTAAAAAATGCTTCGCCGACGGTGACGTTGAAAAGTACGACTTGATAATCATGGATGAGGCGTCGCAGACGAATCTCATAGTAGGAATTGTGGCGATGAGCTGTGCGAAACGCATGGTGCTCGTGGGCGATGAGGAGCAGTTGCCGCCGGTGATAACCGAAGTGCACCAAGAAGTCATGCGCGCCTACGCCGAGCGCAAAGAGCTGTTCAAGAAGGAAGACACATCACCTTACGATATCAGCCGGGACGGCCTCAGCTTTCTCACTTCGTGCTATGAGGTATTTAGCGATCGCAACCCCGTTCTCATGACTATGCTGAACGAGCATTTTCGCTGCCACCCAGCCATTATCGGGTTTTGCAATCAAGAAGTGTACGGTGGCGAATTGGTCATCAAGTCGCACCCGAAAAACCTGGCGACGCCCTGTCCTATCCGCATCTGCTGGTATGAGGGGGACTACCGCGAAGGGGTTTGGCCTCCCAAAGCCCCACCGGAAGAAAACCCGAATCAGAAGCAGCGATCCACCTATGTGAACCGCAAACAACTGCTCATCTTGGAAGCAAGAAGAGGCTGCCCATCTTCGAGAGCTTGCGCGTGCCGGAAAGTCAATCTGTATACTCTCGCCTTTCCGTGGGCAGATATACGCGCTGATGAATTCTGTGAAATGGGTGTTGGCTGGTATCGTTCAAGACGCTGATATCGCCCTTGAAACCAGTTACGAGGAGGAGAGCGACTCGCCGGGGGCGTACGATCCCATTTACACGCTGACTATCCATAGATCCCAAGGCCGGGAGTTTGATTCCGTGTACCTGCTTCCCGTCGAGGATGGTAACTGGGAGTGGCCTTGGTCGCAAGGACGCCGACTTGTTAACGTCGCAGCCTCGAGGGCGAAAGAGGAACTCGTCGTCATTCTCTCGACAAAGCTGATGGAGGACGACACGCAGTGTTGGCTTGCTGGGAGGAATGCGAACGTCACCAAGCCGGCGAGAGCAGCTGACGACAAGAACAACCAGGAAATGTACGTTCGCCGCCTTGTCGAATACGTCCGGCGTCTTGCTCCGGAGAAAGAGGGGCAGGCTGGGTGCGACGCCTACTATGGTTTTCACAAGTCGGTGATCACTTCGGTGTTCGACGAGGTGCCCTTCAAGCAGGAGCGAAAGAAGAACAAAGAGTGGGCTCCGGAATTGTGCATCAAGGAATCTCTGCAGATTTGAGGGTAAAGGGAGTATCAGTCGCGCAAAATGTCAAACTCGATCAACTTAGCCTGTCTGATGGCACGTTGGTCAGCGAGGCATGTGCCGGTCGTTATGTCAAACCCGATAAGGCTCACTACGATTTTGTTCTGTACGAATCCCACTCAAAGCGCGTTCTAATGGCCATTGAGGTTGACGGCACGCAGCATCGCTTCAAGCGAAAGAGCGGTCGTCCCGATGACTCGCAGCGCGAGCTGGATGAGACGAAGAACGCTGTGGCCAAAGAGGTGTGTGGCGCAGACCTCTGCTGGTTGGGCAAAATTCGCATCGGGTCTCTCGCGGCGGAAACGGGAAGCGCGGAAGCCATTGAGGAAGACTTGGCGTCGGAAGGCGCACCGAGAACCGCTTGGCCCAGCTGGAAATGCTTTCCCAGCAAAGTCAGCATCGATGCAAGTTTCGTGTTCCTACGTATTCCGTCCGACGGCAGCACGTTTTGGGAAACCGAGGCGCTTCGCGAGAAGGCTTTGGATCTGGGCGCCAATGAGGTTATCGCCAACGATTATCTTCCGCCGACCATCGAAGAATATCTCGAAAAGCAGCGGTGGCTTAACGCTCGGAGCACCGCCAAAAGTTTCCTTCGTTATCTCGGTGATGAGGAGGGATATGCGGTAACGCCGCATGCGCAGCAGCCAGGACGCAAGGAGCAAAATGCGTGTAGCACCAAAACCGAGAACCTGCCCATCACCAAATGCCTTGAAGAATGGCGTCGGGATCCCGCATTGGCCGAGTTATTGGGCGGCATGAGCGCCGCGGATATGAATCGATGCCTTGTGAAAGCCGGGTATCAAGTGATCGAGGACGGCGATTATCGCAAAAGAAAGCCGTCAGAACAGGGCAGGCGCATTGGCATTTCCGAGTTCTCCTCCTCTGACGCCAAGGGGCCTTATACCTCTCCGTGTTATTCGGCCGAAGCCCGTGCGTATCTGGCCGAGCATATGCGGGAACTGGTTGAAGCATGATTACGCCGATGCGGTGTTCTCTGTGATGCGCTGAGAACCGGGATCGTATAGGAAATATCTTGCGCGCTGCCGCCGGGCGGTGCGGATGAAAGGCGATGAGTTGTAGTGAGAATCCAGAGCGTGCGCGCTATCCCCGTCGACCTGCCCCTGCCCCATCCGATGGAGTGGGCCACCGGGTGCATGGCCAGCCAGGCGCATGTGCTGGTGCGCATCATGACGGACGAGGGCGTGGAGGGCATCGCGGAGGCCATTCCGCGCGAGAACATCTACGGCGAGACGCAGGTGGGCATGGTGCACGTGATCAACAACCTGCTGGCGCCGCTGGTTGCGGGCCTCGACCCGTTCGATGTGGAGAAGGTGCACGAGGCCATGGCCTTCATCAAGGGGAACCTGGCCGCCAAGGGCGGTATCGACGTGGCGCTGTGGGACATCATGGGCAAGGCGTGCGGACTGCCCTGCCACAAGCTGCTGGGAGGCTACCGCGACAGCATCGAGCCGAGCCGGATACTCTGGCTCACGAGCGACGAGGTCGTGGTGGACCAGGCGCGCGAGCTGAACGCCAAGGGCTACCGGGCTTTCAAGGTGAAGGGCGGGCTGGACCCCGATGCCGACATCCGCCGCGTGCATGCGCTGCGCCGCGCGGTCACGTCCGACACGAGGCTCTACATCGACGGCAACCAGAGCTACACGTACTTCGGCGCGAAGAAGATGCATGACGCGTTGCGCGGCGAGCTGGACTACTTCGAGGAGCCCATCGCCGCCACGAACGAGAAGGACCGCGTGCGCCTGGCCCACGCCATCGACATCCCCATCGCCGGCGACGAGAGCAACTTCACGCTGCACGACATCGCCCACCAGATAGACATCGACGCGCTGTCCATCATGATGATCAAGATCCCCCGCAGCGGCTTCACCTACGGCCGCAAGATCGCGGCGCTGTGCGAGGCGTACCACCGGCCCATGATGATCGGCAGCCAATCCGAGAGCAGCCTGGGGATGTGCGGCGCACTGTGGTGCGTCTGCGGCGTGCTGCCACTGCCTG
>OGXI01001144.1_pt1 | contig 22537 bp, 17 predicted proteins | sample 1576221 | NCBI WGS metagenome assembly OGXI01 (sample SAMEA3541523, study PRJEB24748) | human gut metagenome | biome: human gut; feature: human-associated habitat; material: faeces | place: China | collected 2012
AGATTACGAATCGCCTTCTCCTCCTTGACGCCCATCAGGCGCAGGAGCTTCTCGGCCTTCTCATAATCGAGCTCGTCGATCAGGTCGGCAGCATCGTCCGGGTCCATCATGGCCAGCATCGACGATGCGTCGGTATCGGACAGGCCCTCGAGCATCTCGGTCATGAGCTCGTCGTCATCGAACTCCGAGATGGCCTCGGCGGCCTGTGCCGTATCGAGCTGCGCGAACACCTGCGCGCGCAGGCGCGGGTCGAGCTGCTCGATGATGTCAGCGATGTCGGCAGGATGCAGCTCGCCAAGCGTCTTGTGCGACACCGAGAGCTGGATGTTCTTAGTCGAGCGATCGAGCAGGTCCATGTAAGACCAGGCGATAATGTCCTCGCTGAGCGGCTTGCCCAGGTGCTTCATAAAGCCCTCGACGACGTGCTCGAGCGCGGGGCTGATCGCGCGCAGCAGACCGCGGGCGCCGACCTCGGCACCCAGCAGGCGCAGCTGATTTTCGCCCGACATGGAGAACTTGATGTCGTTGACGCGCACGACCTTCATGCCCTGCGTGTCGACAATCTGCTTATTGAGCACGTCGCGAGCCAGCAACAGCTCGGTCGGCTGCAGGTACGAAAAACGGATTTCGGTGGCCGGCGACTTAAGGTGCACGCCCGTCTCGTCGATACGGTCGACCCATTTGCGCCAGCTGATCATAAACGGCGTCTTGCCGGGACCACGGAACGCGAGCGACGTCACGTGCGGAAAAACTTCGCCGGTTGCAATGCCAAAATCGTTCACAACGCCGAGCTTTTCGCCATCGACGTCCAAGACCGGCAATTTGAGCATCTCACTCAGATAATTCAATGGTGCTCCCCATCATTATTCCTGCGGACCGCGTGACCATGCCGGCACGCAATCCGTGGACTTTTAGACATGTATACGCATGCGCGGGCGGCACGCCGCTCGGCGCTCACACCCCGTGCACGCGCAGAAAGCACCTGCATGGGGTCATCGACTGTATGGTCGAGGTTTGGATTTCACCTGTAACCTTTCTCTTGACCCTCATTAACCGCAGTAACTATAGCATCAGCATCGCGCTGCGGCACCGAATTTATGCGCTGCACATTGCAGGCATACCAAACACTGACGTATCCGTGACATAGTCATTGGGGACGTTCTTACATGGCTACTCTGCGGTGTCGTCGTCCTCGGGGAGTTGGGGAAACACGGCGTTTTTGGGCATGGAAACCTTGGCGAGCGAGGTGAGTTTTTTGCTCAATGCCGTGTCCGTCTTGACCAGGTCGCTGAGCGTCACGATCTTGTAGCCGTCGGCGACAAGGCCATCGATAATCTGCGGCAGCGCCTCGAGCGTCTGCTCGGCGCACTCATCGCTATCGGTGAGCAGCACAATATTGCCCGGCGTCACCGAGTCGAGCACGGTCGATACTTGCTCGTCAGCGCCGTTGAGCAGCCAGTCGCCCGAATCGATATTCCACGAAACCACGGCGGACACCAGGTCCATCGAATCGATCCAGTTTTGCTCGTCAAACGCGGCGTAGGGGGCACGCAGCAACATCGTCTCGACGCCGGTCGCCGACTTAATCGCCTCGGTGCCCTTCGTGATCTGCTTGCGCACCGTCTCGCGATCCTCGCCCTTGAGCGAATCATCGCTGTAGCTGTTGGAGCCGATCTCGCACCCGGCATCGACAATCGCTTTGGCAGTAGCGGGCGAGGCTTCCGCGGCATCGCCCGAAAGGAAGAACGTCGCCGTGACGCCCTTTTCCTTGAGCACCTGCAAGATCTGCTTGGTCGCGCCGCTCGGACCCTCGTCAAATGTCAGGGCCACGTACTTTTCGTTGCCCTTGGGCGCTACGCTTGCGCACTCGACTACGCAGTCGGTGGCGGGCACGACCTCGCCGCGGTCCTGCGTCTTGCCCGACTGCTCGCCGACCCATACCTCGGAGCGGCCCTGAACACCCCAGGCTTTGACATACTCAATGGCACCCGTGCCCTCGACCTTAAGCTTTGGCTCGATAGTCGTGGCCTGGACCTCGTGCTTTTCGTACGCGTTGCGGCCGTCCTTGACCGTCACCTTCTCGCCGCCCTCAAGTTCGCGACTATCCCATTTGCCTTGCTTCACGCGCTTGCCGTCGACCTTCACCGACAGCTTTTCGCCGCCATGGCGCTTAAGCACGCTGTCGTCTACGGCCAGCAGATCACCGGCGTCGTACGTTTCGGTCAGGCTTTGATCGTCGATAAGATTCTGCAACGTAGAGCCCACGCGCACCGCGGTCTTTTGCCCGTTGAGTTCCACGTCCACGCTGCGGTTGACGTAGCCCACGACGGCAGCGATAAACAGCACGAGCGCGCAACCCACGGCGATAAGCGCATAGGGCAGACGGGACGGTCGGCGCGGCGAGCGCCCGTTGCCGATGCGCGCGCTGCGATCGCTAAACCCACGGCTATGGTTGAGGTACATCGCGCCGGGCTTACGGCGACGTCGACGCTGACCGCTGGGCAGCTGCCCCAGGTCGCGGCGCGCCGTCGGACGCGCACCCGAGCGCCCGTTTAAGTTAGATCCGTTTTGGCGCATGTGCCCTCCCCCATAAACACAGCGAGCCGGAGCAACATGTCTCCGGCTCGCCTCCCATCATTTGGTACGTCTCTATTTGCTAGCTTTTGACGAGCCCCCGCTCGCCTTTTGATATTCGTCCTTAAAGGCCTTGAACATACCGCGCGTCTTGCCGAGCTGCTTGCCCAGTGCACGACTGCCCTTGTCCACGGCGACCGATCCCTTGTCATCGAGCACCTTGGCGCCCTTCTTGACCTTATCGCCTACCACGACACTGACCTCGGCAGCCTTGGCGGCCGCGCCGCCCGAATACCCGAGCGCCTTGACCTCGTCCGAGACAATCATCGCACCGTTCTCGTAGCCGCGCAGCATCGTCGGCGGCACCTGCGTGTCGCCCACCAGCACGCTCGAAGCGGCACCGGCGGTCACGTAGAACATCTGCACAATACCCGAGCGCGGCTTGAACTCAACGTCCGAGCAATAGCCCACGACGTCGCCCGATTCCGTGCGCACGTCCATACCGACCCAGATGATGCAATCGTCCAGGTTGATGTCGAGGCGCTTGGCCGCAGCGGTATCGTAGGTGCCCTTGACGTCGTCAACCGCGATGGCGCCCTCGTAGACACCAATGGCGTCGAGCGCTACGAATCGGTCGGGACGCTCGATCATGCCCGCGATATCGGACTGGCGGACCATAAAGCCGACCACGCGCGTACCGCCCGGGGTAAAAACCGGAAAGTGAATCTTTCCGAGCTTTTTAGGGCTGCGCGGCGTGCCGTCCTTTTTGGTGCGCTTGTCCTCGGCAGGCTTGCGATAGATCTTGGCGCCGACAAAATCCCCGGCGCGCATTATGCCTCGGTCGAGGGCTCCGCAGCCTCGGCATCAGCCTCGACGGCGTTCTCGACCATGACGTCGGCGGCAGGCGTCACGTTGCCACCCGAAATGGCGTCGTTGAGCTGCTCGCGCAGCTGGTCCATGCGCTCGCGGGCCAGGTCGACCTTGGCGCGCAGGTCGTCGGTCTTGGCGTCGACCATCGGGCCAAAGTCATTCACCGCAGCACGGGCCTCCTCGGCGCTGTGCTCGTAGGTGTCGCGCATATTGTCCCAGGCGTCGTTGGCGATATCGGCAGCCATGGCGCGGGTCTCGGCGCCCGAGCGCGGGGCCAGAGCAACACCGATAATAGCGCCGGCAGCGGCACCAAAAAGTGCGCCGGAGACAAAGCTGAAAGTCTTACCCATGATCATTCCTCTCCTGCGGGCACGTCGGTGCCCACCGTTTGAATGCTGTCCATTATACCCGCAGCGCATCACTTGCCGCTCCGCTCATCTGCGTACGGCAAAGGCGCAGGTACGTGATGGTGATAAACGCGTAGGCCTACTCCTGAGGCATAGCCGGCATGGCCACCGTGGCACCCGGGTCCTCGCCGGCGCCGTCCACGAGTGGCAGGCCGCCCTCATGCGCAGGTCCTGCCGGAACCGTCGCCGCACCGCCAAAGACGGCAGCGGAGGCCTCGTGGTTCTCGGCAACCGCGCCCTCGGTATCAATCGCCACCTGGGGCTCGTCGTCAAAGTTGGGGACGCCCTGGGGCTCGGTGGGAACGGGCTCGGCGGTCGCATCGGCAACGGGCTCGGCGTCGACCGGCACATCGCCCTCGTCAGCGCCCTCGTCCTCGGCAGCATCTTCGCCGTTCGCAGCAGCGACGGCCTCGTGAGGATCCTTGCCCTCGGCCTCGGCGCGCATGCCCAGCACCAGGTTGCGCAGGCCCGCGACCGTGCCTTCCACGTCGGGGGCAGGCTGGTCGGCGTGCAGGTACGCCCAGTCCATCATAAAGGTGGCCGACGACAGCGCACCGATGGCCAGTGCGTCGTCGGGACACGAAAGCTCGACCTCAAAGACACGCTCGTCATGCTCGCTTACGCGCGTGCGGCCGCACGAGATGCTACCGGCAAGACCGGTCTCGTTCATGAGCTCGACCGTCACGTGCTCCAGCAGGTGGCAGAGCTCGGTCTGACCCATGCAGTCCTGGAACTCGCGGCCGGAATCGCCCAGGCACAGGTGCTTGGCAATCGCCGGTACCAGGTAGTACACGCGCGCCGTGGCCTCGATGTCCTCCGAGGTCATGAGCGGCATGCCGGGGTTCACCAGCACATGCGCACAGATCTTGTCCTCGCTGACGGTGACCTTAAGGATGTTGAACAGGCCTGCCATAACTCTCCCCTACTCTTCCTTGTCCTACTCGTCGCCATCGTGCGGATCCACAGAGCCCGCACCCGACGCCGCCGGCTTCTCTGCCGAAGACTCGGAATCCTTCTTATCGGTTTCGGCCGGAGCGATCACGCGAATGAGCGAGATGCGCTGGCCACGCATCGACTGCACTTTAAACTTGTACCCCGCGACCTCAAACACCTCTCCGATGTCGGGCACCGAGTCGCAAAGCTCCAAAATCCAGCCGGCGATGGTCTCATAATCATCGCTTTCCTCGAGCGGCCAACCAAGCTCAATCGCGTCATCGCACGAAAAACGCCCATCGACGAGCCACTCGCGGCGCGAAAGGCGCGTGAGGTACTTGTTGTCGGGGTCGAACTCGTCCTCGATCTCGCCCACGATCTCCTCGACGATGTCCTCGATGGTGATGATGCCGGCCGTGCCGCCGTACTCATCCACGACGACCACGATCTGGTCGTGCGAGGTCTGCATCTCGGACAGCAGCGGCAGGATGTCCTTGGTGTCGGGCACAAAGGTGGCGTCGCGCAAAAAGCCGGCGATGGGCTGGTCGCCCTTGCCATCGAGCGCGGGCTGGATCAGGTCCTTGATGTGCGCGATGCCCGCGACGTTGTCGGGGTCCTCGTGATAGACGGGGATGCGGCTGAAGCCGGTCTGGCGCATGGTGGACAACACGTCGGCGACCGTCTCGTCGTCCTCGCACATGGTGGTGTCCACGCGCGGCACCATGACCTCGCGGGCAACGGTGTCGCCCAGGTCGAAGATCTCGTGGATCATGCGCTTTTCCTCGTCGAGCAGGTCGTCCTGCTCCGAGACCATGTACTTGATCTCTTCCTCCGAGACGTTCTGACGGTCGTCGGCACTCTTGATACGCAAGATGCGGGCCAGGCCATCGGAGCAAGCGCCAGTCAGCCACACGAGCGGACGGGCGATCTTTTGGAATACGGAGAGCGGTCCCACGACCTGCTTGGATACGCCCTCGGCGTTAGCAAGGCCGATGCGCTTGGGCACGAGCTCGCCGATCACGATGGACACAAAGGCGACGGCGACGGTGATGATGACCGGCGCCAGGCCGCGCGCGATGGCGGAGAGCGGCGCGATGCCAAAGCTCATGAGCCACGTGGCGAGCGGGTCGGACAGGCTCGTCGAGGCAACGGCGGACGAGGCGAAGCCCACGAGCGTGATGGCGACCTGGATGGTGGCGAGCAGCTGGTCGGAGTCGGCAGCCAGCTTAATGGCACGCTCGGCGCGCTTGTCGCCTTCCTCGGCCTCATGCTCCAGCACGGCGCGCTTGGCCGTGGTGAGCGCCATCTCGGACATAGAGAAGTAGCCGTTGATGAGGGTCAAAACGAGGGTAGTGATAAGGGAGATGGTTATGTCCATCGGGAGTTTCTCGAACCTCCAAGATTCGGGACGTCAGGTCAAAACGTTGATGACGGATACGGCAATTGCACCGGCGCCCAAACGAGGACGCGGGCGCGCAGGCGTGGTCGCTAAATTACGAAGAGAATCACCGCCATGAACTGGAAGATGCTGCCGGCGAGCACCCACAGGTGAAACACACTATGCAGATAGCGCACGTTTTTGGCGATGTAGAACGGCACGCCCACGGTATAGCACACGCCGCCGACAGCGAGCAGGGCAAGTGCCACGGGGTTGAGCAGCGACACGAGCTCGGGCAGCTTAAAGACAACGAGCCAGCCCATCAGCAGGTAGACCAGGCCGCTTACCCAGTGCGGCTGGCGCTCGCGCATAAAGCACTCGAGGGCGATGCCGATAATGGCGATGGCCCATACGGCGAAGAACAGCGCAGCGCCGCCGTCGTTTGCGAGCGTGATGAGGCAAAACGGCGTATAGCTGCCGGCTATGAGCAGGTAGATGCAGCTGTGGTCGATGATGCGAAACACGCGCTTGGCGCGCGCGGGTTGAATCGCATGGTAGAGCGTGGAGGCTAGGTATTCGAGGATGATGCTGACGCCATAGACAATTGCCGCGGCCATGTGGGCCGGGCCACCGCCGCGCAGTGCAGCGAATACGATCAGGAGCACCAGACCCGCAATACCCAGCAAGCAGCCGACACCATGGGTGACGGAGTTCATAATCTCCTCGCCCACCGTGTAGTGCGGAACGGCCGCGGCCTTGGGTCGCGGCTTGGAACTGTCGCTCGAATCGGACATGCCGGTTACATCCTCCAACGTAAAGAGTTCTCAACACTATATCAAAGCGTCTGGGTGCGTGCGAAATTTGCACCATACGTGACCCTTTGTTTACCCATTCTTTGCCTGTTGACGCATCAACGGTGAACGTCCATAATGCGCTTGCATTAAATGTTGATGTATTAACATCTTATAGGAAAGCTTCTTATGTCTCAAAACGCACGTTCCCATCGAAAGCTCAAGATAGCCGGCGTCGTTGCGCTGGTGGTTGTCGTTGCGCTGCTCGGATTTGCCGGCAACTTTCTGTTTGACTTCGCGCTGAATCCCCGCGCGCCATACACCATGAGGATGATGCAGGACGGCAAGGACGGCAAAGAAAGTGAGCAGCCGGATGCCGAGGGAACCGAGGCGCGGGCGTGGTTTAAAGAGAATCGCGAGAGCAGCAGCCTCACCGCAGATGACGGGACCGAGCTTGCCGCCTGGTATTTTGCTGCGTCGGAGAGCACGCACGACTACGCCGTCTGCCTGCATGGATATACCAACGAGCCCATCGGTATGGCCCGATACGTCAAGCGATTCCACGACCGCGGCATGAACGTACTCGCACCCGCCGCCCGCGCCCACGAGCGTTCCGGCGGTGACTACATCGGCATGGGCTGGCCCGAGCGACTCGATGTCGTCGCGTGGATCGGGCGGATTGTTGCGGCCGATCCCAAGGCGCGCATCCTGGTCTTTGGCGAGTCGATGGGCGCGGCGACTGCCATGAACGTAGCGGGGGAATCTCTGCCCGCAAATGTGAAATGCATTATCGAGGACTGTGGCTATACGAGTGTTTGGGACGAGTTTTCCCTACAGCTCAAGGACGTGTTCGGCCTGCCCAGCTTCCCCTTGCTCGATGTGGCGAACCTGGTGTGCAGGGTGCGCGCGGGCTACGACTTTCATAAGGCGAGCAGCGTGGAGCAGCTTAAACACGCGACGGTCCCCATGCTCTTTATCCATGGCGATCAAGATACCTTTGTGCCGTACAGTATGCTCGACCAAAACTACGACGCGTGCGCCAGCAAGGTCAAGCAAAAGCTCACCATCCATGGCGCCACCCACGCCAAGAGTGCGCAAGTTGACCCCGAGCTCTACTGGAATACGGTCGACGACTTCCTCGGAAAGATTTTTTAGGCAAAAAGCAACGTCCGGGGCTTTATCTGACCCCCTATTTTCGGAAGTATGCGGCAAAATCTGGAACTGCCGACCAGACCGCAGTTTTATCAACAATTTATCAGGGGTTTTGTTGCCAAAAAACGTCGTGCGCTCGGCGGTCTCGAAATTTGCCGCATACTTCCGGAAAGCCGCCCGCGAGCGCTGTGCTCGCGGGCGGCTTTTGCTCGACTTACGCCACAAAGGCACTTGATATGTCCAATAGCTAGGCGCTATTTGACCTCGATGAGCTCGTACTCGCTCGTGCCCAGGCCGATCTTCTCGGCATGCGCGATGCACGCGCGCCAGTCGGTGTCGGGATGCGTGATGCAGAAGGGATCCTTGGCCTGCTCGCCCTCCAGATGCTCGTGATTATGCTCCATCTTGGCCGCGCTGTCGGTAAGCTCGGTGTTAGGCAGCGGCTCGGACGCCAGGACGGCGTCGGCGCAGGCCTGGTCGATGGCGACCGGGTCGAAGCTCGCGAACATGCCGATGTCGTTGACGATGGGCGTGTCATTCTCGGGATGGCAGTCGCAGTTGGGGCTGATGTCCATGGCGAGCGAGATATGGAAGCTGGGGCGATCCTGGACAACGGCCTTCGTATACTCGGCGATCTTGTAGTTGAGTACGTCGGCCGCGGCGTCATAGTCGGGCTTGATGCAGTCCTGGTTGCACGCCGCAATGCAGCGTCCGCAGCCCACGCAGCGATCGTGGTCGATGGTAGCCACGTGAACCGTGCGGGTGCTGCCGTTGGCAAGCTCGCGCTCACGCGTACCGTCAAACGTGATGGCGCTGTGCGCGCAAATCTTCTCGCAGGCACGGCAACCTACGCAGTTGGTAGTATCGACGCTCGGCTTGCCGGCGGCATGCTGCTCCATCTTGCCGGCACGGCTGCCGCCTCCCATGCCCAGGTTCTTCATGGCGCCGCCAAAGCCGGCCTGCTCATGGCCCTTAAAGTGGGTGAGGCTGATCACGATGTCGGCGTCCATGAGCGCCTGGCCGATCTTGGCCTCGTGCACGTATTCGCCGCCCTCGACCGGGACGAGTGCCTCGTCGGTACCCTTGAGGCCGTCGGCGATGATGACCTGGCAGCCCGTGGCGTACGGAGTAAAGCCGTTCTGGTAGGCGGTGTCGATGTGCTCGAGCGCGTTTTTGCGGCTGCCCACATAGAGCGTGTTGCAGTCGGTGAGGAAGGGCTTGCCGCCCAGCTCCTTCACCACGTCCGCGACGGCGCGGGCGTAGTTGGGGCGCAAAAAGCTCAGGTTGCCCCGCTCGCCAAAGTGGATCTTGATGGCGACGAACTTATTCTCGAAGTCGATCTGCTCGATACCTGCGCGACGAATGAGGCGCTTGAGCTTGTCGAGCTGGCTCTCGCGAGCATGCGTGCGCAGGTTGGTGAAGTACACCTTAGCGGGTGCTGCGGGTGCAGTTGCGGTCATAGTTATATCCCCTCGGTCTATATGGCGTTACAGACATAGAGGATGGTACCCGTTAAAGTAGGGTCGAAGTCAAGCACAGCCACTCATTGGGGACAGACTTAAATGAGTGCTTGCCGCCCGGCCGGCGAATCGGCAAAGACTGTCCCCGATGACTACTCCTGCACCTTGAGGGCTTCGGCCAGGCTGACGCGCTTGATGGAGCGCGTGTGTAGCAGCGCCACGACCAGGTAGGTCGCAAAGCCGATGCCGACGCATGCAGCCATGGACCAAGCGGGCACGTAGATCTCGATATTGCCGTTGTAGGCGAGCAGCATCGAGCGGAAAATCGCGGTCAGCGAGCCAATGATCACGGGCAGGCTCAGCACGAGTGACACCGCCACGCACAGCGTGATCGAGCGGATGTACAGATGCGAGATCTCGCTATCGCGATAGCCAAAGACTTTCATGTAGCTGATCGAACGGGCGCTGTGGTCGATCACCGCCTTGGTCAGCAGGTACATAAACAGCAGGAAGATAAACACCGCGAGCCCGACCATCATGCCGATCATTTTGCTCATCATGCCGATAAACTGGTCGCCCACGGCGCGCATGTCGTCGGGCGTGGTGTCGCCGGCAAAGTAGCGCGCGTCGAGGTCGAGCTTCTCGTTGCTCACATAGCCGTTAAAGTAGGCGGCATCGTTGTCGAACAGCTCGTTAAAGTCATCGATGCTCATATAGATATTCATGTCCGACTTTGAGCCCCAGGAGCAGCCCTTGCCCGCGTACTCAAGGGAATAATCCCGAGCCTCGTACTTGTCGCGAAGCTCGACCTTCTGGCCCTCGCTCCAGCCAAACTTGTCGAGCAGGCCGCCGCCAAAGACGACGTGTCCGTCGCCGATGTTGAGGCCCTTCCAGTAGCGCGAGTTGGGCGAGATGCCGTAGACAGAGATGGCCTCTGTGCCGTTTCCCTCGCCGCGGTCGTATTGCAGCTGGTAAACGGCATATTTCTCGGCCTGCGCGATTGCGCCCGCGCCGTTGTCGGTCGTGTTGATCGGGTGAATGTCGTCGTTGTCGGTGTCGATCTTAGAGGCCTTGTCGATCAGGTCGATGGCCTCATCGCGGTCGCAGCCGAGGGCATCGGCAAGGTCATCGAGGCGCGCATAAAGCGCATCTTTCTTGTCCTGGACCTTGGCGAGCGCGTCCTGCGCCGCGGCCAGGCTCTCGGCAGACGGAGATGCGGTCGCGGCATCGGCTGCCGTCTGCGCCGCATCGGCCGCGTCGTCAAGCTCGTCATCGGCATCCTGGGCGGCGGAGAGCAGCGCGCCGTCAATCGACTGCAAGCGCTCGAGCGCCGCCCACTGCCCGCGCTCCTCGGCAGTACCCTCAAGCTCTAGCGGAGCCTTGAGCGTGTACTGGTGCTCGGCGACCAGGCTTGTCTCCAGGTTGTCCGCATAGTGCGTCATCGTGGGCAGGATCGCCAGGCCAAAGAGCAGCAGCAGCGAGGCAAACGCAATGCCCACGAAGAGCGTGGCGAAGTTGCCCAGGTTGCGCAGGAAGATGCGCAGGCGAAAGCGCGAGACAAAGCCCATGCGCTCCGGCAGCTGCAGGCCGCGCTTGGTGCCCGATTTGCCGCTCGCCTCGTGACGAAGGAACTGCAACGGCGTCTTGCCCATCTTGCGAAGCAGGCCCACCAGCGTGATGAGGATGAGCGCGGCAGCGGGAACCACGGCGCACTTCACAAAAATCTCCCAGCTCCAGTACACCTGGAAGGGAGGCAGGCTGTACGAACCGTAATAGAGGCCGCGCATGGGCTCGGTAAAGAACGCGACGCCGAGCGCGGTGCCCAAAAGCGCCGCGACCACGCCCACGATGGCGGGAAGTGCCAGGTAGTGCAGCACGATCTCGCGGCGGCGATAGCCGCTGGCGAGCAGCGTGCCAATGATGGCGCTCTCCTCCTCGATGGTGGCGTCGGTAAGGACCACAAAGACGAACGCCATGATCACGATGATAATGTTGAGCAGCGTCATCCACATCATGGAGTCGCCGTCTACGTCGTCGCGCGCGTAGCCAATACCCTGGTTGGAATCGGCGTCGATCAGATCGTCCACGCGCGCATCGGCATCGGTCAGCGCCTCGACCATATCCTGCTCCGCATCGATGCGATCCGCGGTGGGGAGGTCGCGATCGGTAAAAGCAAAGGAGTAGGTGTAGGCAGGTGCACCACCGGCATCCTCGAGCGCGGCAAAGCCGGCGTCGGTGACCTCGGCCACACCATAGGTGATGGTGTTCACCGTAAAGTCCGAATTGTTGAGGAACAGCGCCTGGCCATCGGGCTGGGTCATGATGCCGCAGATGGTGTAGGTGCGGCCCTCAAGCTCAACCTTATCGCCCACGACAAGGTCGTTGTTGGTGGCAAAAACTCGGTCGATAGCCACCTCATCGTCCGTCTTGGGCTGCTTGCCTTCGCAGTAGGACGCGATATCGACCTTGGTGCGGTGCGCATAGGTGCGCAACGTGCGCTTGGTGCCGTCGTCGCCGGCGGTCTTTTTGATGATGGCGTCGATGGAGAAATTCTTGTAGAGCGTGACGCCGCCGACGTCGTCGGCTGCGTCCTCGGCTGCCTTGAGCTGGTCGTCGGTAGCCTCGAAGGAGGTGGTCACGCGGCCGTCCTCAATCGTGTACGCATCGCGCATGTCGTCGATAAGGCAACCGATGGAATGCGCCGCGAGCAAAAAGCCCGAGGTGAGAGCGATGCTCCCGCACATAAGCAAAAAGATGCCCAGGTACTTGCCGATATTGCGGCGCAGCTCGCGCGGGAGTCGCTTTGCGAGAGGTGTCATGGCATCGCCTACCAATCGAGCTCGGCGGCCGCAACGGGCGACTCGTTGAGCCCATCCTCGACGATGCGGCCGTCGCGCAGGCGCAGCACGCGGTTGGCCATGCGGGCGATGGCGGCGTTGTGGGTGACGATGATGATGGTGCAGCCGTAGGTGCGGTTAACATCCTCCATGAGCTGCAAGATTTCCTTGGATGTCTTGTAGTCAAGCGCGCCGGTGGGCTCGTCGCACAGCAGCAGGCCCGGGTTTTTGACGAGTGCGCGGCCGATGGCGCAACGCTGCTGTTGGCCGCCCGAGACCTGGCGCGGGAACTTGTTGCGGTGCTCGTAGAGGCCCAGCGAACGCAGCAGGTCGTCGACATTGAGCGGGTTTTTGGACAGGTGCGCCGTGACCTCGATGTTCTCCTTGATGGTGAGATCGGGCACCAGGTTGTAGAACTGGAAGACAAAACCCAGCTCACGGCGGCGATACTCGCCCAGATCGGTAGGTTTGAGCACCGTGAGGTCGCAGCCGTCCACCATGATGGAGCCACCGTCGGCATCCTCCAGGCCGCCGATCAGGTTGAGAAAGGTCGACTTGCCCGAGCCCGAGGGCCCCAGCATGACGCAGATCTCGCCGCGGTTGATGGACGTGTCGATGCCATCGAGTACCGTCAGGCGCGCATCACCGTCGCCGTAGTGTTTCCTGAGCCCGCTGACCTGGACATAGGCTTGCTTTGTCGACATGCTATCCCCCGTTGTTAGCCTTCTGCTACTTTTCTAGGGTAATAGTAAACCCAGGCGAACTATTTTTAAGCGACAGGCGCGATTTTTTCCAAACCAGTCATTGGGTACTCATTGGGGACAGACTTAAATGACTGAAACCACTCATTTAAGTCTGTCCCCAATGAATGCCGGGACTGTCCCCAAGTGCCGGCAGGAAAGGAACGTCCCCAAGTGCCGACATATTGGGACAGTCCTTGCCGGCACGACCGGCGGGCCGGCGAATCGACAAAGACTGTCTCCGATGACTAGCCGTTTAAGAACGTCCCCGATGACCAGGTAGCTAGGCGTGGGATTTGGCGCGGGTGAGGGCCAGGCCTACGGCGGCGATGGCGGCGGCGAAGAGCACCGTGACGCCCAGGTCGCAGGCGATGTCGCCCAACACGGTGGCCGTTAGATCCGAGGCAAGCGCCTTGCCGATCGCGTCGTTCACCCAAAACGTCGGCACAAAGTGCGCCACCGTCTGCACGGCCGAGCCCATGAGCGACAGCGGCATCCAGGCGCCGCCCAAAAACGTCATGAGCATGCCGAGTAAGTTGCCCACGCCGTTGATCAGCTCCTCGCGCGCGCCCAAGCTCGACAGGGTAAAGCCAACGGCCAGCGGCGTGCACGCCAGGGCAAGCGTCGCCGCCAGCGCCAGGCACACGCGACCCACACCGACCTCGGCGACCGCGCCGGCAAAGCCCACGACACCCACCATGCTCGACACGAACCAGATGCAGACGGTAAGCACCGCGGCAGCCGCGAACACAGCAAGCGAACGCTGGCGCTCGGAGACCGGGCCGGCCTCCATGCGGCGCACGCGCTCGGGCTCGTTCATACCCGAAAACACCAGTCCCACCGAAACGATGACCGATGAGATGATCGCGTACGCGCCAAAGTTGAAGTACGACTCGGGCGTGGCTGCGGCAGTCGAGTCAACCTTGACCTGCTCGATCTGGACCTCCGCGCGCTTTGCGGCGGCGTGCTCGGCGGTCTTGGCGACACTGGCCCCGGAGGCAGCAGGCTCAAGCACCGCCGCAGCGCCCGCGAGCGAGATCCACCGCGAAACCTCGGCAGACGAAAGCGCCGCCGCCATGGTGCCGGAACCGTAGGTCACATCGAGCTTGGGCAAGTCCTCCCCCGCACGGGCGGCCGCAACAAGATCGTCCTCAAACCCCTCCGGGATAAAGAACACGCAGTCGGCGCTGCCCTTGGCGCTGTTGCTCTTGGAGAGCGCGTCCGCAAGGTCGTACGTGTCGTCGCCGACGCCCGTGACCAGGTCAAAGCGCGAACCCAGGTGCCTGGTAAGCGCACGCGAAAGATCGCTGCCGTCGCGGTCGACCACAATCACGTTGGCGTCGTAGGGCTTGTACTCGGTCAGCTGCGACGAGTTCCAGCTGACCGAGGCCGCAATGAACACGCCCATGAGTGAAATGAACACCGTGTAGATGAGCAGGTAGAACGGGTGCGCGAGCGCCATGCGAAGCGCGGTCTTAAAGGTGCTCATAGCGGCTCCTTCCAAAGATCAGCGTAGCGGCGGCGACAAACACCAGGGCCATGAGGACAAGCGCACCGGCGCGAACGACAAAGGGACCCAGATCCTCAAAGAAATACAGGCGGTTGAACATATCGCAGATGAGCTTGACGGGGTTGAGCCAGCACTCGGCCGGACAGGCGCGGGCAACATCGTCGGCAAGCGCCATCGCCGGCTCGCCGTAGAGTCCGGCGAACAGGGCGCACGTGGTGGCAAAGCCCGTGAGGATGCCCGATTTGGACGCCTTGCCGCCCTTAACGGGAAGCGTCCCCACAAAAAGCCCCAGGCCCGTGGCAGCAAGCGCGGATGCGGCGCCGCCCGCCAGGCACAGCCCCTCGCGCCCGCCAAAGTCGATGCCGACCACCAGGCGCACGTAGCCGATCGCGATCGCCATCGAGGCAAATGAGACCAGCCACGAGCCGACAAAAATGCCGGCCAGCGACGCCGTCTTGGAGACGCCGCCCACGCAGCGGCGCGCGCCGAGGCCGGACAGATTGGGCTGCAGATCGACGACGGCCAGGGCCGCAAACTCGGAAGACATCATCGCGACCAGGCCAAAGAGCGCGTAATAGTAGATGGTCGTACCGTCGGGCGTGGTGCGCGTAAGGCTCACGCGGCGAGTGCCGCCCTTAAGCGACAGGGCGCGCGCAACCGCCTCCGGGTCGGCGAGCGCCGCCGGGTTGTCCTGGGCAATCTGGCGCATGAGCTCGGCATTTTGCGTATACGAGCTCGCCACCGTCTCCAGGATGCTGCGGTCGGTGAGCACCGTACTGGCGCGCGAGCTATCGTAGCTCGAAAGCAACGTAAGCTTGGGCGCGCCCGCGTCGTCGACCGTGTAGACGCCCGCAACCTCGCCGGACTTGAGCGCATGGTTCGCCTCGGCCGCGTCGTCGCACTCGTGGATCTTAAGCAGCTGGTCGTCGCCCTCCTTGGCAAGCGACGTCGCCACGTCCTTAAAGGTCGAAGCGTCCCAGGCCTCGTCGGCGACAACGGCTACCGGCACCGGATCGACCTTGCCGTCGGAGCTGAGGTTCGCAAACATAAACATGAACATCGTGGAAAGCGCAATGGGAAAGAGCGCGCCCCAGACCCATGTGCTCGGCCGGCGCAGCAGCGTCTTGACCGTGATAATGATGGTGTTGATCATGGCTGCCCCCTAGTCGCGTAGCTCGCGGCCGGTGATCTCGAGGAACACGTCGTTGAGGGTCGGCGGCTCGCTCCACACGCGACCGAGTGCCACGTCGGCGGCGCGCAGCGTGTCAAGGATGTCGACCAGATTATGTGGGCTCGCCTCGCAGGTGCAGATGAGCTCGCCGCCGGACAGCTCAACCGAAAGCACGTGCTCCAGAGCGCGCAGCCGCTCGACCGTGGCGGGCTCGACGGCGCCGACCTCGACGGTCACGCGCTCGCCCATCTGAATCATGCGCTTGAGCTCGTCGTTGGTGCCCTGCGCCAGCACGCGGCCGCCGTCCATGATCATGATGCGGCTGCAGATCTGCTCGACCTCCTCCATGTAATGGCTGGTATACACCACCGTGGCGCCCTCGTCGCGCAGGCGGCAGATGCCCTCCAGAATGGCGTTGCGGCTCTGCGGATCGACTGCCACTGTGGGCTCGTCAAAGAAGATGAGCTCGGGCTTGTGCGCGATGCCGCAGGCAATGTTGAGACGGCGTGCCAAGCCGCCCGAGAGCTTTCCGGGGCGAAACTTGGTAAAGTCGCCCAAGCCGACAAAGTCGATCGCCTCGTCCACCAGCGCGCGGCGGCGCTTGCGGTCGTTGACGTAGAGGCTGCAGAAATAGTCGATGTTTTCGCGCACGGTGAGCTCGTCAAACACCGCCACCTGCTGTGGCACCACGCCGACGCGACGCTTAAGGTCGTAGCGGGTGGGCGTCATGGGCTCGCCGAACAGCTCGATGGTGCCCTTGTCGTAAGCGAGCAGCTGCAGGATGCAGTTGATGGACGTGGTCTTGCCCGAGCCGTTGGGGCCCAGCAGGCCAAAGATCTCGCCAGGGGCAATACTCAGGTTAAAGTGGTCGAGCGCGATAAGATCGTCGTAGCGCTTGACGAGGTTTTCGACGTGGACGATATCTGTCATGAGGCGGCCCTTCTGTTGGTCGTGGCCCGGTACGATTGCATCATCGCAGGAGAGGACGGCGCGCACCAGTGAGCTTTGTCACGAGTGCGAGGGGGCAGAGGCGAAACCCCCGCTCGCGCGAGCGATCGACGCCGCTTTGCCGCGCGGGAGGAATGTCACGGTTGCCCCGGGCGGCGCCTCCCCCGCGCGCAGCATCGCGTACAATACCCGTATGAACAGGCTTTTCGACAAATCGATTGTGCTGGCGTGCTGTATTGCGGCCGCCATGGGTCTTGCCGTGGACGCTCGTCTGGTTGTGGCGTTTTGCCTTGGCGTTATGGCCACCTCGGCGTCGGAAGTCGCACGAGAAGAACACGCCCATCGCGCGAGCGAGGCCGCGAGCTACGCTTACATCATCGCTGCCGTCTTCGTGCCGCCATTTATGCCGTTCGCACCCCTTGCCTTCTATGACATCGCGCGACGCGTGCGCCGTGAACGCATCTGGCCCGCGCTGGCGATTGGCGCCGTGTTTGTCTGCGCGCTTGTCGCGGACCTTCGTGGCGGCGTGCTCACCACCCGAACGCTGTTGCTAACCGCCATCCTTTCGATCGCTGCCACGTTGCTGTCGCTGCGCACCGCGCAGCTGGAGCACGAACAGGATCGCATGCGTCGCACCCGCGACAAGCTGCAAGAACGCGCCCTGGTACTCGAGGCACGCAACCGCGACCTCGCCGACCGCCAGGACTACGAAGTCGAGCTCGCAACGCTCGCCGAACGCGCCCGCATCGCGCGCGAGATCCACGATAACGTGGGCCACCAGCTCACGCGCGCTTCGCTCCAAACCGAAGCCTTGCGCGTGGTCCACGCCAACGAGCCCGGCGTCGCCGCCGATTTCGCCGATGTCAAACGCACGGTTGACGAGGCGCTCCAGCTCGTGCGCGCCAGCGTCCACGCGCTCAACGACAATGCAACCAACCTCTCCGTGCAGCTCGAGCGCATCGTTGAAGGCGTACGCTCGGACAGCGGCCCACAGATTGAGCTTGAAGTTTTGGCCGAGCATGCGCCCGCCAACGTCGCCAACTGCTTTGCGGCGGTCCTGCGCGAGGCGCTCTCCAACACCATGCGCCACGCTTGCGCCCAGACCGTCACCGCACGATGCATGGAGCATCCGTCGTTTTACCAGCTCATCGTTACCGACGATGGCGTGGGCGGGGTCCAAGCAATCGGCCGTGGCGCCGCGGAGGGCATGGGGCTCGTCTCCATGCGCGAGCGCATCGAGGCGCTTGGCGGCACCTTCACCGCCGGTCCGCGCGCCGGCGCCGGCGGCTGGCGCGTGTTTGCCACCGTTCCCAAACAGCAAGGAGATGAGGACCGATGAGGCTCATAGTTGTCGATGACGACCACTTGGTAGTCGATTCACTCAAGATTATCCTAGGCGCCCAGCCGCAGATCGAGGTGGTGGGTACCGGCGCCAATGGCGACGACGCGGTCGCGCTCTACGCTGAGCACACGCCCGACATCGCGCTGCTCGACATTCAGATGCCGGGGCGCGACGGACTTTCGGCGGCACGCGAGATCCTTGAGCGCGACGCTGCGGCGCGCGTGGTGTTTCTGACGACATTCTCGGATGACGAGTACATTGTGTCGGCGCTCAAACTGGGCGCCCGCGGCTACTTGATTAAAACCGATGTCGCCGTCATTCCTCCGGCGTTGGCGCAAGTCATGGACGGCAAACGCGTGCTCGAGGGTAAGGCGATCGAAGATGTTGACTTTGACGGGATGGGCGACAAGACGGGCACGCCCCGCCGGCCCGCAGCCTTTGCCAGCCTGACCGACCGCGAGTTCGAAGTCGCCGAGCTCATCGCCCGCGGCCTCGACAACAAGGAGATTGCCGCCACGGCTTATATGGGCGAAGGCACCGTACGCAACCACATCAGCTCAATCCTAGCCAAAATGGGCCTACGCAACCGCACGCAGATCGCCATCGCCTACCTGCGAGGGTAGTTGCCCAACGAACGACCCGGCATAACAAAACGGCTGCTACCGATTTAATGCTATTTCAATACTATGCCGGTTTACTACGACGAATCGCCCACCTTCGACCATGGTAAATTGCGCGCTTGCAAAACCGCAGGTAGAACGCTTGCAATATTTAGAAAAATGCAGTCATGGTCGGGAATGCCGAATTCATCGTAGTAAACCGACATAGTTTTGTTCGCGACGGCCCTGCACGAGTGCCTCCGCAAGCCTCGCGGGACCAAAATGATCCTTTTCCTTCCGCCCGCGGAGATCGGCAGACGGCGCCCGCCACGAAATGGGCCCATCTACTACGTTTGACTCGATACCCCCGCCCATAACCGCTTTTCATGCAAAATCGCAGGCGTTCTACCTGCGGTTTTCATTTCACATTACTTGCCGTGGTCGAGGGTAGCGGCTTAAACGTAGTAGATGGGCCCATTTCGTGGCAGACGGGTCACGCGGCGGTACTCGCGAGGCCAAAAAGGTCCGTTTTCCTCCGTCCCCGAGGGATCAGGGGCTGGTACTGATATGGTGTCATTTCAAAACTGTGTCGGATTACGGGGCTAAAGTCGGAACCCTCATCCATACCTTCATTTTTTGAAAAACGGCAGGCTATCTACCTGCGGTTTTGTTTTTGCGATTTTCTATATGGTCGGAGGTTCGCCATCCAGCCCCGTAATCCGGCATGGTTTTGTTAGCGGCGGCCCAACCGCGCGTTCACGCGCGGGGCCGGTGGGGCAATTTTGCCCCACCGGCCCCGTTTTCGCGCTATTCCGGCTTGGTTTCTACCGTGGGAGTCTTATCCGCCGCAACCGGAGTACGGGCGGTGTCCATAGTCAGGCAGTGCTTGGGGCAGCTCTCGATGCACTCACCGCACACCACGCAGGCATACGGGTCGATCGACCACGTTCCACCCTTGCGATCGACTGCGAGCGCGCCCGCCGGACAGCGACGCGCACACATGCCGCAGCAGATGCACGCGTCCATGTCGTTGACGATATGCCCGCGCAAGCGCTCGGGCGCCGTCAGTTTCTCCTGCGGATAGCACACCGTGACCGGCTGCTTGACCATAGAACCCAAGGCCGTCTTGGCGAATGTCAGCAAACTCATGCCGCGCCTACCTTTCCGTGCAGCTAATGCAGGGGTCGATGGTCAGGATAATCATGGGCACGTTGGCAATGAGCACGCCCTGCAGTGCATGCGTCAGACCCGCCAGGTTCTGCGACGTCGGCGTGCGCACGCGAAAACGGTCCAGGTTCTTGGTGCCATTGCCGCGCACATAGTAGTACGCCTCGCCGCGCGGCTGTTCAATCACAACCTCGCCGCGTGCGCCGTCGGCCGGCGTGAGCTTGGTGCGTCCACCGATGCCGTCGTGCGGAATCTTGCCCACAAGCTCCTTGATAATGTCCATGGCCTGCGTGACCTCGGCACAACGCACCTGGCAGCGGGCATAGCAGTCGCCGTCGGTGGCAACAATGGGCTCAAACGCAGCCAGATCCGCATAGGCGCCGTCGCCAAACATGCGCACGTCATAGTCCACGCCCGAAGCGCGCCCAAACGGGCCGACCATCGACAGATCCAGCGCGTCTTTTTTGCTGATCACCCCCACGCCATGTAGGCGTTCGCCGCAGCTGTCGTCGTCCAAAAACGTATGCACCAGGGCCTCGTAGTCGGGACGCATGGCGTCGAGCGTCTGGACAATGCCCGCCAGCTCGGAATCCTCAATGTCGTGTTTAAGGCCGCCGATTTCGTTGATCGACAAAATCACGCGGCCGCCGCAAGTGCTCTCAAAGATCTTGAGAATCTGCTCGCGCAGGGTCCACGAACGATAGAACAGCGCCTCGAAGCCAAAGGCATCGGCGAGCAGGCCCAGCCACAGCAGGTGCGAGTGAATGCGCGAAAGCTCATGCAGAATGGTGCGGATATACTGCACGCGGCCGGGCACCTCGATGTCGAGCATGCTCTCGCAGGCGCTGGCATAGCCGTAGCTGTGGCCCACGGCGCAGATGCCGCAGATGCGCTCGGCGATGTAGCCAAACTGGTGCATGTCGCGCTTTTCGGTGAGCTTCTCGAGTCCGCGGTGCACAAAGCCGATCTGCGGAATTGCCTCGAGAACGTGGTCGTCCTCGATCACCAGGTCCAGATGAAGCGGCTCGGGCAGCACCGGGTGCTGCGGGCCAAACGGAATAACGGAGCGATGTGCCATGGACCTTACGCCTCCTTTTTCTGCTTGTCACGGGCGGCCTTTGCGGCAAGCGCCGCACGGACCTTGGCCGCTTTCTCGGGATCCATGGCGGCGAGCTTTGCCTCCATCTCGGCAGCCTTGAGCGCGGCCTTAGCAGCGGCATCGTCATGCTGAGCATCGGAGCCGACAGCCGCAGCGGGCTGAGCGACGGCAGCGTCCGCAGCGCCCTCCCCCGTAGCGGCCGTGGCAGCGGCGGCCTTCTCGGCCGCAGCCTTGCGCGCCTTGGCCTCGGCAGCGGCACGGACCTTCATGGCCTTCTCGCGCGCGGCCTTCACCTCGGGTGTGATAACGCTCATGGGCTCGGCAGTCGAGACCTGGTAGAAATAGCCCTTAAAGTCGATCTGCATGTCGGTGATGGCAAGCCCAAACAGATCGTGTGCCTCGTTCTCAAACGGGAACACCGCCGGATAGTACGAGCTGATGGACGGAATCTCCTGGTACTGGTCGATACCCTCGACCACCAGATTCTCGATCGCATAGCTGCCGTCCCGCGCGATCTGCTCTTGCGCAGCACGAACGTTGATAAACGTATAGATCAGGCGATACGTGCCGTCGTCGACGTTGCGCTCGGCGTGCATTTGCACAAAGCGCGCGCCGACGCCCTTGAGCGCCTGGACATGCGACAGGAGCTCATCGATTCCGACGGTGGTATAGATAGCCTTTTGCATTACTCGGCCTCCTTTGCAGCGGCGAGCACACCGTCAGCCGTGCCTGCGTCGACACCGGCCCCGGCCCCCGCAGCAGCCACAAACCCGTCCTCGCCCAGCTCGACGCCACCATCCCAGGTAGCGGCACCGCCCACGGTAAGCGGATCGCCACCAGCGCGCATCACGGCCTCCTTCTGATCCAGGATGCCGCACGCCTCCACAATGGCATCGATCACGGTCTCGGGGCGAATGGCGCATCCGGGCGCGTACACGTCCACGGGAATCGCGCGGTCTACGCCACCGATCACGTTGTAGGCATCGCGGAACACGCCGCCCGAGCATGCGCAAATGCCACAGGCCACCACGCACTTGGGCTCGAGCATCTGGTTGTAGATCTGGCGCACGACGGGCAGATTCTGCGCGTTGACCGACCCCGTCACCAAAAAGATATCCGCATGCTTGGGATTGCCGGTGTTGACCACACCAAAACGCTCCGCATCAAACAGTGGGGTGAGCGAGGCCAGCACCTCGATATCGCATCCGTTGCAGCTCGAGCCGTCGTAATGAATAACCCACGGCGAGCGCGACATTTTATGATCCATGGATGCCGCCTCCTAAATAAACACGTCGACGAGAATGGGCATAAGGTTGAGCAGGCCAAACACCAGCGCCACGCCCCATCCGAGCTTAAAGCAGCTGCGCCAGGTGCTGCGCGCGAAGGTGTTGTCGATCAGCACCTCGACAAAATACGTCGCGACCATCACGACCAGGGCTACGACCCAGCTCACCGGGTTGTCCCAAACAAAGAACATGCCCACCCACATCAAAAACAGCACGGTCTCGCACCAGTGCATAAGGGTCATCTTGGCCAGCGTGCCGCCGCTCATCTCGGTG
>OGXI01001145.1_pt1 | contig 22528 bp, 17 predicted proteins | sample 1576221 | NCBI WGS metagenome assembly OGXI01 (sample SAMEA3541523, study PRJEB24748) | human gut metagenome | biome: human gut; feature: human-associated habitat; material: faeces | place: China | collected 2012
GCCGCAGGCAATCTGGAATTTTGGCTACGTTACTGTGAACGGAGTGAACAGTAACACTAATGCCAAACATTAAAGGAAAATATACACGAATTGTATTGACATTTTTGTGAAAATGTGATAAAAAAAGAATATCCGAATTGAATATGTGCAATGTTATAACGCAAAGGTTGCATCGTACTTGATGCGCAAAAGAGAATCCGGTGAGAATCCGGAGCGATACCGTCACTGTGTATGGGAGCTGCTTTTCAGAGACCACTGGGAAACCGGGAAGGGAGAAACAGCGATGATCGAAGTCAGGAGAACTGCCTTGGCGTAGAATTTAAGGTCTGCGGTATACAGAACCTGTATTCTCATAACGATACATAGCTCTTTTATTAAATGAATCAGACAGAATCGGAAATTACAGATATATCTGGTACATATAAACCATGTATTTATGGGAAAGCGGTAGCTGCAGAATATGCAGTTGCCTTTTTTGTGCATACAATTGTCCGGAAATACGAGAAATAAAAGAGGAAAAACGAAATGAAAAGAAAATCCATGTTAGCTTTATTACTGGCAGTATCTATGACTTGTTCCATGACTGCAGCAACAGGTGCAGTAGCTTTTGCATCTGATGATGCAGCAACAGAAGAGTCAGCAGATGACACAGAAGCAGCTGCAGACGATGCAGATGCAGCAGATACAGAGGAAGCATCTGATGATACAACAGAAGCTTCTGATGATGATCAGAAAGCAGCAGACGAAGTTGGTGCCCTGATCGATAAGATTTATGTTCAGGAAAGAACAGACACAACTGACGAAGACTGTAAAGCAGCAAAAGAAGCATGGGACAAACTTACAGATGCTCAGAAAGAGCTGGTAACAGGTGAAGAAGCAAGTCCTGAATACTTTGGACGTGACACAGGTGATGCTTCCAAGGATGATCCTCGTAACCAGGATGAGATCGGTGAGAACGAACTTCTTGTAGTAAGCTTTGGTACATCCTTCAACGACAGTCGTGCAGAGGATATCAAAGGAATCGAGGATGCCCTTGCAGAAGCATATCCGGACTGGTCAGTAAGACGTGCATTTACAGCACAGATTATCATCAACCATGTACAGGCAAGAGATGATGAAGTAATCGATAATATGCAGCAGGCTCTTGACCGTGCAGTAGCTAACGGTGTTAAGAATCTTGTTGTACAGCCGACACATCTGATGCATGGTGCAGAATATGATGAAATGACAGAGGCAATTGATGAATACAAAGACAAATTTGAATCTGTTGCAATTGCAGAGCCAATGCTCGGTGAAGTTGGTGATGACGCTACAGTAATCAATGATGACAAGAAAGCAGTTGCTCAGGCAATCACAGATGAAGCTTGCAAGGAAGCTGGATTTGATGATATGAAAGCAGCAGCAGATGCAGGCACAGCATTTGTATTCATGGGACATGGTACATCCCATACAGCTAACGTAACCTATGACCAGATGCAGACACAGATGGATGATCTTGGATTCACAAACGCTTTCATCGGAACTGTAGAGGGAGAACCGGAAGACACAGCATGTGACAAGGTTATCGAGAAAGTAAAAGAAGCAGGATTCAAGAATGTAATCCTTCGTCCTCTGATGGTTGTTGCCGGAGACCACGCTAACAATGATATGGCCGGTGATGATGCAGATTCCTGGAAATCTCAGTTTGAGGCATCCGGTGATTTCGACAGTGTTGACTGTCAGATTGCAGGTCTTGGAAGAATCGCAGCAGTAGAAGATCTGTATGTGGCTCATACAAAAGCAGCAATTGATTCTCTTGGAGCATCTGACGATGCAGCAGCAGAAGATACTGATGCCAAAGCAACAGATGACAGTGTAGACGATGCACAGGCAGATGACGCAGCTGAGACAACAGCTGATACTGCAGAGGCTGACGCTGAATAAAAAATATTGTTCAAACAAGATAAACTGCCCGGAGGACTTGCAAAAGTTTCCGGGCAGATATATTATATGATAAGAAAAAAAGAAGTCATAGCAATTCCATAAAATACTGCAAACAGTTCGCACGTTTCTGTTCATTCCGTTCACAGTAATGTGCGCACATCTGAGAAAGATCCAGAGGAACTGTCTTAATTGCATTATTTTCTGGAATTACTATAATATATTTGCCATCACCTGTTCAAAAACCTGTTGCTCTGCAGCAGATGGGTTGAACAGCACGATAGAAAAAACTATAAAAAATATGAAGATAAGGGAGAAGAAATAATCATGAAGAAACGTTCATTTACATTATTAATGTCAGCACTTACTATTTCAGCCACTCTGATCGGTACAAGCCCGGTTGCTGCAAAGACAGATACTGATACGGCAACAGAAGAAACCACTGATAAAGAAGAAACCACTGCAAAAGATGCTGATTCAGAAAACACAGATAATAAAGAAACAGATGCATCCAAGGGTGATACATTAGAGGATGGCACCTACACAGCAGAATTTGATACAGACAGCGGAATGTTCCATGTAAATGAAGCAAACGACGGAAAAGGAACCCTTACAGTAAAGGATGGCAAGATGACTATCCATGTAAGCCTTGCTTCTAAGAAAATTGTAAACCTTTTTGTGGGAAAAGCAGAAGATGCACAGAAAGACGGGGCAGAGATTCTTGAACCAACCACAGATACTGTTACATACAGCGATGGAATGAGTGAGGAAGTATATGGATTTGATATCCCGGTACCCGCAATTGATGAAGAATTCGATGTAGCTTTGATCGGAACAAAAGGAAAATGGTATGACCATAAGGTAAGTGTCAAAAATCCTGTAAAATCCGATGATACAGATGCAAAAAAAGATGATAAAGAAAATAAAGATGCAGATTCCAAAGCAGATGACACAGACAAAGATGCGAAAGACAGCAAGACAAGTGAAGGTAAGACTCTGGCAGATCTGAATCTTGAAGATGGCGACTATACCATGGATGTAACTCTTACAGGCGGTTCAGGAAGAGCAACCATTGATTCTCCTGCTGCCATTAAGGTAGAAGGCGATAAAGCTACAGCAACTATCGTATGGAGCAGTCCAAACTATGATTATATGCTTGTGGATGGTGAGAAATATGAGCCGGTTAATAAAGATGGAAACTCCACTTTTGAAATCCCTGTCAGCGTATTTGATGCAGAGATGGAGGTAACAGCAGATACAGTAGCAATGAGTGAGCCTCACGAGATTGACTACACCTTAAATTTTGATTCCACAACTGCCAAAGAAGCAGAAAAAACAGCAAAATAATCATATACAAACAAAGAAACAATTATGAAGATGAAAAACATAATAAAGAAACAGCAAAAAACAATATTTATCGGTTTTATGTCAGTTGCATTATTTATTATCTGTATATGCACTGTCTGTACAGCATACGCAGCAGATAAAGACAATGCAAAAACTCCTGTGGATATTCCGGGACTTACCTATGATCACAGTATGGAACTTTCCTACGCAGAAGAATTCAGCGTAGACTATTACAATGATGGCTATGCCCTGATCACTATCGATCAGGAAGGACAGTTTCTTGTAGTTCCAGAGGGAAAAAAGGCTCCAAAGGGGCTTGAAAAAGATATCACAGTTATACAACAACCGCTGAACAACATCTATCTGGTAGCAACCTCTGCCATGGATCTTTTCCGCGCAATTGACGGTATTGACAGCATTCGTCTTTCAGGAACTCAGGAGAATGGATGGTATATCCAGGAAGCAAAAGATGCCATGGAATCCGGAAAAATGATTTATGCAGGCAAGTACAATGCACCGGATTATGAACTGATCCTGAATGAAGGCTGTGGTCTTGCCATTGAATCAACTATGATCCACCATAATCCGGAGGTGGAAGAGAAACTGGAACAGTTTGGTATCCCGGTAATGGTAGAACGTTCCAGTTATGAGAGCCATCCTCTGGGAAGAACTGAATGGATGAAACTCTATGCTGTGCTTCTCGGAAAGGAAGATGTAGCTGAGAAGGCATTTAAGGAGCAGACAGACAAGCTTGACAAAGTTCTGACCTCTGATGATAAAGATACAGGTAAAACAGTAGCATTCTTTTACATTAATTCCACAGGTGCTGCCAATGTGCGAAAGAATGGTGATTATGTTTCAAACATGATCGAGCTTGCAGGCGGCAAATATGTTCCCGAAGATACAGGAGAAAGTGATAACGCTTTGTCTACCATGAATATGCAGATGGAAGAATTTTATGCCAAAGCAAAAGATGCGGACTATATCATCTATAACAGTACTATCGACGGTGAACTTTCTACTATTGATGAACTTCTGGCAAAAAGTAATCTTCTGGCAGATTTTAAGGCAGTGAAGGATGGAAATGTGTGGTGTACGGGTAAAAATCTTTTCCAGGAAACCACTGAGCTTGGAACTATGATTGAAGATATTCATACAATTCTTACTACAGATGATGATTCGCTGGATGAACTTGCATATATGCATAAGTTAAAATGATATTTGTAACTTTTCGGCACACTCGAATCCGCATCCTATGCGATTGGTATAGTTATTTACGAATGGCACTGAAATATGTTTGCGGGATTCTGCAGAACTGCCAAAAGCAGGAAATATAAAAACAAAAGGAACAAAAAATATGGATGACAAAAAACGTACAGCCAGATACTGGATGGCATTTCTTATACTGGCGGTGTTTCTGGTGATTTTATTTGTCTGGAATATAAATGCCGGAAGCATTCATCTTTCAGTGGGTGAGATTCTGAATATTATTTTCAGACATCAGGGAGATGCGACTGCTTACAATATAATATGGGAAATCCGTCTTCCCAGGATTCTGTCAGTGATCATTCTTGGAGGAGCACTTTCTGTATCCGGATTTCTTCTTCAGACATTTTTTAATAACCCTATTGCAGGTCCCTTTGTACTTGGAATTTCTTCAGGAGCCAAGCTGGTAGTTGCACTTCTGATGATTTATTTTCTGAGCAGATCTATTTCCATGGGTTCTGCAGCCATGATCATTGCAGCATTTATCGGTTCTATGATTTCCATGGGATTCGTCCTGCTGGTTGCAAAAAAAGTCCACAACATGTCCATGCTGGTTATCAGCGGTGTCATGATCGGTTACATCTGTTCTGCAGTTACAGATTTCGTAGTTACATTTGCGGACGACTCCAATATCGTCAATCTTCACAACTGGTCACTGGGAAGTTTTTCAGGAATGTCCTGGGGTAATGTGAAAGTAATGGCAATAGTAGTTCTGCTCACAATGGTGATCGTGTTCTTTATGTCTAAGCCTATCGGTGCCTATCAGCTGGGTGAAGTTTATGCCCAGAATATGGGAGTGAATATCAAGCTGTTCCGCATAGGACTGATTCTCTTATCCAGTATTCTGTCTGCCTGTGTGACAGCTTTTGCAGGACCAATTTCTTTTGTTGGCATTGCAGTGCCTCACATTGTAAAAAGCCTGCTGAAAACAGCCAGACCGCTCCTTGTGATCCCGGCCTGTTTTCTGGGAGGGGCAGTATTCTGTCTTTTCTGTGATCTGATTGCCAGAACCGTATTTGCACCTACAGAACTCAGTATCAGTTCCGTAACAGCAGTGTTTGGCGCACCGGTTGTAATCTATATCATGATCCGCAGACAGAAGAGAAATTGATATAAAAAGCAGGAGCAGAATACGCTATTCGGGCAGATTACTATAAGATGCAGCATAAAAAGGAAAACAGGAAAAAATATGTCAGAGAAAATAGCAGATGTAATAAAGGAAACAGAAAATAACAAAGCAGACCGGCAGGAACAGTATTTTTTCCGTACGGATCAGCTGACTGTGGGATATGACGGAAAACCTCTTATCAGAGAAATTAATATTCAGCTGAAAAAGGGAGAAATCCTCACTCTCATCGGTCCTAACGGTGCCGGAAAATCCACTATTCTTAAAAGCATCACCAGACAGCTTGCCACGATCAGCGGTACTGTTTATCTGGATAAAGAGAGAATGGCAAAGATGACCAATAAAGAGGTCTCTCAGAAACTGGCAGTCGTGCTCACAGAGCGTATGCGACCGGAACTGATGACCTGCGAAGACATTGTAGCCACAGGGCGTTATCCTTATACAGGCACTTTGGGAATACTCTCTGCAGAGGATAAGGCAAAGGTAAAGAAATCAATGGAAACCGTCCATGCATGGGATTTAAAAGACAGGGATTTTACAGCCATCAGTGATGGTCAGAGACAGCGAATCCTTCTTGCCCGGGCTATCTGTCAGGAACCGGAGATTATTGTGCTGGATGAGCCGACTTCTTTTCTGGATATCCGCCACAAGCTGGAACTTCTTACCATTTTGAAACAGATGGTGCTGGATCATCAGCTTACAGTGATCATGTCGCTGCATGAGTTGGATCTTGCACAGAAAATATCTGATAAAGTTATCTGTGTACATGGAGAATATATAGAGAAATACGGTGCGCCGGAAGAAATCTTTACTTCTGAGTATATTCGGAAGTTGTATGGAATTACCAGAGGAAGCTATAATGCTGCTTTTGGATGTGTGGAGATGGATCCGCCCAGAGGTGAACCTCAGGTGTTTGTAATTGGCGGTAATGGAAGTGGAATTCCGTATTATCGAAAATTGCAGAGACAGGGAATTCCGTTTGCGGCAGGAGTGCTTCACACGAATGATGTAGACTGTCAGGTGGCCGGTGCACTTGCAGACCGGGTGATTACAGAGAAACCTTTCGAAAGTATTTCACAGGAATCTTATGATAAGGCTGTGGAATTGATGAAAAAATGTCAGAAAGTTATCTGTCCTCTGAAAGACTTCGGAACAGTGAATGCCGCAAACAGGGAACTGCTTCGCCTTGCCCGGGAACTGGGAATACTGGCAGAGCTATAGTACATCGTCTTCGAAATAATATTATTATTTCATGTATATGTATGTTATAATGGATACCATCAATCATCCAAAGGAGAGAAATATGGATAAGTTATACATTGTTATCCCGGCGTACAATGAGCAGGATAACATTGAACAGGTCATTAATGACTGGTATCCTGTTATAGAAAAGCATAACGGAAACGGTCAGTCACGTCTGATTGTCATTGATGATGGGAGCAAAGATTCTACATATGAAAAACTGAAACAGTGCACAAAGACACGTCCTCTGCTGATTCCGATAACAAAACCAAACGGCGGTCATGGTGCAACTGTGCTTTATGGCTATAAATATGCACTCAAAAATGGGGCAGATTACATTTTCCAGACAGACTCGGACGGCCAGACACTGCCGGAAGAATTTGAACCGTTCTGGAAACGAAGACAGAAATATGATATGGTCATTGGCTGGAGAAAAGACAGACAGGATGGAATGTCACGTGTTTTTGTAACAAAAACTCTGAAACTGGTTATCCGTATCTGTTTTGGGGTAAATCTGACAGATGCCAACACTCCGTACCGTTTGATGAAAGCAGAGACGATGGCCAGGTACATACATCTGATCCCGAAGGATTTTAATCTTTCCAATGTACTTCTGGCTGTTATTTATAAGAAGAAGGGATGTAGCATCAAATATCTTCCTGTCACATTCAGACCTCGTCAGGGAGGGGTGAATTCCATTAACATGAAGAAAATCTGTAAGATCGGAAAACAGGCGGTAATAGATTTTGTGAAATTGAACAGGATTATCCGCCGAACATAAAAAATGATGAAAAAAAACTGTTGTTCCTACAGTGATCGTGAGGAACAGCAGTTTTTTTATGTTATAGGAAATTACTCCGTAATGTTCCTATAACATAAAAAAGCCCTCCGGGCAGGATCGCACTGCGACGGAGAGGAATTATGTCGCTGAAGCGACCCGCCGCAGACGGAGAATCCTGCAAGCAGGATTCTTTCTTGTATTTTCAGATAAATGTCGAATCATATCATAAGATGTCGGACGAAATAAATTGACATTTTCTTTAAACAAAATTACAATTATAGTTGTAATAAGACAGAAAACGGTATGTACCGATCTGCACACATCGGGTACATAACACAACAAATCAACATATAACAAAACAACACACACAGGTAACAAGGTTACCACAAATGTAAAAATAATAATAGGGAGAAAAGAATAAGATGAACAAAATGAATGAATTGTGCGAAATGGAATTAACAGGTCGTTACGAGGAGAAACTTTCTGCTCTGAAAGCGGAAATCAGTGTAGCAGATGAGTATATCAGGCAGGATAACAGTGACCTGACGGAATTTGAGAACCGATATGAGCGCTTAGATATCCCGTATCGTGTAAAAAGATTTCTGGATGACTATATTGCGTGTATGCAGACAAAATATGAACGTCTTGCAGACCTGTGCTATCTGGCGGGAGAACAAGGATTATAAAAAAAACTTGTTTTATCTGTCGAAATAAAGTATTGTAGTAATATACTATATTTACGACAGATAAGGAGAAAATGCGTTATGTACAGAAAGAAAAATTTTATAAGTCTGGGAATGAGCCTGGTTCTGGCAGCAGGAATTACGGTAACACCTGTAACAGCAGCAGATTTCACAGATGGTACAGTTTCTGAATTTAATTCAGATGATGCAACAGAATTTGATGTACAACAGGAAACTGCGGATAATGCGGAGTTTGCATCAGATACAGAGGATAGCATTTCGGACAAAGCAGGTTCAAATGAAGCAGATTCAGACGAAGAAGTCTTTGCAGAGGCTGTAATTCCGGACGAAAACGGTGCTGTGGATAACAGACAGCTTCTGGAGAAATATCTGAATGACATTCTGTACGGACAGGATCCGGACACACAGCCAGCAGCTTCTCTGGGTGAGGATGTACTGAATGGACAGCAGCAGACCTTATATGAGGAACTTAAGAGTAAAATCAGCGCAGTGGCATCGAAAGGTGGTTCTACCAGGTTTAAAGTCAGTTCAGATCTGGGACTGACCTGGCAGACAACAGCAAGCGGTAATGCGCTCAAAAGAGAAGTAGCCGCACACCTTAATGAACTGGATATTTCAAAGATTATCGATTGCCTGGCTGTAGATTGTCCATATGAATTGTACTGGTACGAAAAGACTGCAGCTACTACCTGGCAGTATGGTTACAGCACAAAGGCAACAGGAAACAAAACAACTGTAAAAATTGAAAATCTTTCCATATCTATGCCGGTGATCAGCAGTTATGCTTCCGGTAAATATAGAGTAAATGCAGGGATTGTACAGCTTGCAAAAAGTGCAGCAGAAAATGCCAGAATGATCGTAAAAGAATTTCAGGGTTATACAGAGACAGAAAAGCTGTACGGATATAAAGAAATGATCTGCTACCTGACTTCCTACAACGATGATGTGACGGAGGATGATGAATACGGAGATCCATGGCAGTTAATCTATGTTTTTGACGGAGATGACAGTACTAATGTGGTCTGTGAAGGTTATTCCAAGGCATTTCAGTATCTGTGCGATCTCAGTGACATTACCTGCTATACAGTGACCGGTATAATGAATGGCGGTACAGGTGAAGGTCCTCATATGTGGAATATTGTGGCAAATAACGGTAAATATTATATGGCAGATATCACAAACAGCGATGAAGGAACAGTTGGAGAAGACGGAGGTCTGTTTCTGGATACTCCGATTTCAGGAAGTATTTCCCGGGGCTATACATATGCGACAGACAGTGCGAATATATATTTTGCATATGACAAAGAAGCAAAGAGCTTATATGGAACCGGAAAAAATTCCATTCTTTATATGACGCAGGAAACGTATTCTGCTGATGATCTGACTGCAAAACCGGCAAAAACTTCAATTACAGGTATATCAAACAGGACTGCCGGAAAACTTGTGATTACATGGAAAAAGGCAAAGAGTGCAGACGGATATGAGATCTACCGCCGGGCAGGAACCACTAATCCATACGTAAGAGCAGCGGTAATTAAATCCGGTTCAACTACAAAATACACAAATGCAAAACTGAAAAAAGGACATATATATTATTACAGAATCCGTTCATACAGATATGATGAGAATGGAAGAAAGATATACAGCGGCTGGTCAACAGTAAAGAAGCAGAAAGTAAAATGAAATCGGTAATCAGAAAAAGACACAAAGGATAACGTGGATAAAACAATGATGAAAGTACTTTCGTAAAAACAGAGTACACAGTTTCAGGGGATTTTCTTGCCATATGTGGAACATCATGATACAATGAGACACGATATGACAGAGAGAGCCCCTGAAATTTTATTATGTTATAAGAAATTACTCCATAATGCTCTTATAATATAATAAAGCAGTATTTTTATAATGCTGTAAATATCTGGAAAATATGGGAGGAATAAATATAAATGTGTGGAATTGTTGGATTTACAGGTAATCATCAGGCAGCACCTATATTATTATATGGTCTGTCCAGACTTGAATACAGAGGTTATGATTCAGCGGGACTTGCAGTTCGCGACGGCGAAGGTGATACAGAGGTTATTAAAGCGAAAGGCAGACTGAAAGTTCTTGCAGATAAAACTAATAATGGAGAATCTGTACCTGGAACATGTGGTATCGGACATACCCGTTGGGCGACACATGGAGAACCATCTGAGACAAATGCGCATCCCCATATGAGTGATGACGGTAACGTAGTAGCAGTTCATAATGGAATCATTGAGAATTATCAGGAACTGAAAGACAAACTGATCCGCAATGGCTATGAGTTTTATTCATCTACAGACACTGAAGTAGCAGTTAAACTTGTAGATTATTATTATAAGAAATATCTCGGAACACCGGTAGATGCCATTAACCATGCAATGGTCCGTATCCGCGGTTCCTATGCTCTTGCGATCATGTTTAAAGACTACCCGGGAGAGATTTATGTGGCAAGAAAAGACAGCCCGATGATCCTTGGGGTGGAGAACGGTGAATCTTACATTGCATCCGATGTTCCTGCAATTTTAAAATACACCAGAAATGTATATTATATTGGAAATCTGGAGATGGCTCGTATCAGAAAAGGGGAGATCACGTTCTACAATCTGGATGGTGATGAGATCCAGAAAGAGCCGAAAACAATTGAATGGGATGCAGAAGCGGCGGAGAAAGCGGGATTTGAACATTTCATGATAAAAGAAATTCATGAACAGCCGAAAGCAGTTCGGGATACTTTGAATTCTGTACTCAAAGATGATTGTATTGATCTCTCAGAAGTAGGTCTTACAGATGAGGAGATCAAAAAGATCAGCCAGATCTATATTGTAGCCTGTGGCTCTGCTTACCATGTGGGAATGGCAGCCCAGTATGTGATCGAAGATCTGACAAGGATTCCGGTACGTGTGGAACTGGCATCGGAATTCCGATACAGAAATCCGATTTTAGATCCGGAAGGTCTTGTGGTCATTGTCAGCCAGTCAGGGGAAACAGCAGACAGCCTTGCGGCACTTCGTGAGGCGAAACAGAGAGGTATCCGTACACTGGGAATTGTCAATGTGGTAGGTTCTTCCATTGCCAGAGAAGCGGATAATGTTTTTTACACTCTGGCGGGACCGGAAATTTCTGTAGCAACTACCAAGGCATACAGTACCCAGCTGATTGCTTCCTATGCACTGGCAGTGCAGTTTGGAAAGGTCAGAGAACAGATTACAGAAGAAAAATATCAGGAGCTGATTGCAGAGCTGAAGACACTTCCGGATAAGATTGCCAAGATCATTGAAGATGACAAAGAGCGTATCCAGTGGTTTGCGGCTAAGCAGGCAAATGCCAGGGATGCTTTCTTTATCGGACGTGGTATTGACTATGCCATCAGTATGGAAGGCAGCCTGAAGATGAAAGAAGTCAGTTATGTACACACAGAAGCTTATGCTGCCGGAGAACTGAAACATGGCACAATCTCTCTGATTGAGGACGGAACTCTTGTAATCGGTATTCTCACGCAGAATCACCTCTATGAGAAAACAGTCTCCAATATGGTAGAATGTAAGAGCCGCGGTGCATACCTGATGGGACTTACCACATATGGACACTATAATATAGAAGATACTGCAGATTTTACAGTTTATATTCCGAAAACAGATCCGCACTTTGCAACTTCACTGGCAGTTATTCCCTTGCAGCTGCTTGGCTATTATGTCAGTGTAGCCAAAGGCCTGGATGTAGATAAGCCGAGAAATCTGGCTAAGAGTGTAACTGTAGAATAGTGCCGGGAAAACAATACAATATGTAGCGTAATGCCACAGACTGTAAAGGATTAATACGGTCTGCGGCATTTTTTTTCAAAATCCCAAAATCTCATGAAAATAGATCTGATTTTGAATAACAGAAGGATGCTCCGGTTTCAGTGTTCTGGCTTTCCGGTGAAATTCAAAAGCTTCTTTGTGCATTCCGGATTTGTCCAGACATACACATAATTGCAGAAATGGTATGAAATTATGGCAGTCCGGAATATAGAATCCTCCGTTTTGGCTGTTGTCCGGTGCAAGAAGTGCCTGATGATACCAGTGAGCTGCCATGGAAAAGTTCTGTTTCATAAAAAATATTTTCCCAATCTCACAGCATATTTCGGCTCTTGGAATATCTGACATGAAACTGTGAAACAGTATCTCAAGAGCATACTGGTCATTGCCTGATGCCTGATAACAATAGGAGAGAACCAGACAACTGTCCAGTCTGTTTTCAATCCAGCCGTCCGGCTCTTTCAGAAATTTTTTCAGAACACAGATGGCATACTCGTATTGCTTATGATAAAAAAGTTCCCGGCCATAATAAAATAAGTCTCTGGGTTCCAGAGGCTCTCCTTCTTCGATCATCTGTTGATAGATGTGCAGATTTCGAAAGGAAGAGCAGGGTTTTATTTTGCGGTGTTCAATCTGTATGGGAGAATAAAGGATGTTCCCGGTGGGAATGATGGATTCATGAACTCTTCCCCGCCATCTGAAATTTCGGGAAGTTTTTAAGATGCGTTCTCTGTAACAGGAGAATGCAGCATGATTCCATTCATCGAAATCTGTGACATAATCCATCATAACCATATCTGTGTTCGGACTCAGTGTTTCTTTTAATTGTTTTAGTCTGTACAGATTTTCCTGAGTGATCATGTCGTCTGCATCCAGCCACATCCAGTAATCAGTACTGACTTTTTCCGAAATAAAATTCCGGGCAGCAGAAAAATCATTTTTCCATGGAAAATCATAAACTTCTGCTGTAAATTCTCTGATAATTTCTTTGGTTCTGTCTGTAGAACCGGTATCACAGATAAGAATTTTGTCTACAATTTCTTTCATGGGTTTCAGGATACGCGGCAATACTTTTTCTTCATTTTTTACAATCATACAAAGGCTGAGAGAAATCATGGAAGATAATTTAAAGCACCTTTTGAGAAAATCAGGAGGAGCATTTGCCCCTCCTGAGGTTTAAGTTGCAAGAAGTCCGGCTGCGCGGAGATTTGCGAGAAGCTGATTAAACTGGGTTACAATATCTGTCTGACCTGTGGCATCTGCTACGGCCGCTGCCGGAGCTACAGTACCGGCAGGTCCGGTAGCACCAGTGGCTCCAGTAGGTCCGGCAGCACCAGTGGCTCCAGTAGGTCCGGCAGGCCCGGCAGCACCAGTGGCTCCAGTAGGTCCGGCAGGCCCGGCAGCACCAGTAGGTCCGATAGGTCCGGCGGGGCCAGTAGGTCCGATAGCTCCGGAAGGTCCGGCAGCGCCAGTGGCTCCGGTAGCTCCGACAGGTCCGGTAGCGCCAGTGGCTCCAACAGGTCCGACAGGACCTGGGTAGCCTTGAAGTCCGGGTTCACCCTGGGGGCCCTGAGGTCCCATTGGACCAACGGGACCGGGACAGCCTCTGGGTCCGGTAGGACCAGGACAACCGCGCGGCCCCTGAGGTCCCTGACAGTCACAGCTGCAGCGATTGTTATTGTTACAACAGGATGTACCGGATAATTCCGGATCATCTGAGGTATGATGACTAAACAGCATAGAAAAGTATCACCTCTGGAAAAATCTTATATCGTCAGACTAGACAGTCTGCCCGGCAGACTGTAATTTTACAGGACATTCCGGCAGTTGTCGTGGAATCTGACAATAATAGATTGCAGTTCTCGATATTAGTATATGTTTCATATGTGAGTTTGTGACTTACTATTGTATAACTGTCAACTACCCATTACCTAAAGGCAATGGGCTTGTAACTGCCCAGTCGTAGTAACGGTTTACGCCTTCGACCTTTTATCCCCAATAGGTATTGCTACCTAAAGTGGCGCTACATCATAGGGTGGTTGACAGCATCCTTTACAGACAAGATATACTCATCTGTAACTGTATCAGGTACTAAACTTCCCATGCTATACAGCAAACATTCTTTTACGGGTAAGATTTTACGCAATACGCGAGTTTTTTACTTTATAGGAAAGAAATATAAAAACTGCTGTGAAAGATAAGTTTATTTTCCTGACAGGATAATTATCAAAAATGAAAAGAGTCTGATGCATAAAACATATAGGTTAATGCGTTGGATTCTTTTTTGTCTCTTGCCCAATAAGTTCCGGTATGCTATGATAAACAAAAGCATATTTTCTAATTATCTAAATCTATGTAATTGCCCGGTATTTTCGACAGTTACAGCCAAATCTCAATTCATATACAGATCATGAATCTGTTCTTTCAGAAAAGTCATGCTTTAATTTTCACTATTTATTTTTAGCAGGAGTTTTCTAAAAGGCAGGAACTCCTGAACATATTTATCAAGGAGGTTATAAGATGTTGTATAAGAAGACAGAAACGCTATCAATAATAAGGAGGGAGGGTGAGATAATGGGTATGTTTGTAAATCCGAATGCTGCAGCATTTCAGTGTGCAGTTAATTCGGAAGTATATATAGATAAAACAGGATTATTGGAATATACAAATAAAGTATTGGGCACAAATGCCAGGTTTATATGTAACAGTCGTCCGCGCAGATTTGGGAAATCTGTTACGGTAGATATGCTGACTGCATATTACAGTAAGGGATGTGACACTGAAAAAATGTTTTCAGGACTGGAAATCAGCAGATGCCCAGATTTTTATGAACATTTGAATAAATATGATGTCATTCATTTTGATGTACAATGGTGCTGTATATCAGCAGGCTCCAGTGAGAATTTAATTTCATATATCACGAATATCGTTGTTTCCGAATTAAGAGAGACTTATCCCGAAGTCAATCTGGAGGAAAACAGCACTATATATGGAGCAATGGCACGCATTAATACTGCATTAGGAAAACAGTTTATTGTAATCATTGATGAATGGGATGTCCTGATCCGTGATGAAGCCCATAATCAGGCAGCGCAGGAAATATATATCGATTTTCTCAGAAATATGTTTAAAGGAATTGAGGCATCAAAATATATTGCACTTGCATATCTGACCGGAATTTTACCGATAAAGAAATTAAAAACCCAGTCTGCCTTAAATAATTTCACACAGTTTACAATGCTTAATGCCGGCCCATTGACACCATATATCGGTTTTAACGAAGACGAAGTAATCGATTTGTGTGAAAAATATGAGATAGATTTTGCAGAAGTGAGGCGGTGGTACGATGGTTACCGTCTTGGAGATTACCATGTATATAATCCCAATGCGTTAGTAAATCTGACAATTATGCGGACATTCCAGAGCTACTGGTCACAGACAGGAACCTATCTGTCAATCCTGCCACTGATCAACATGGATTTTGATGGTCTGCGGACATCCATTATAGAGATGCTGTCCGGTTCCTCTGTAGAAGTAAATGTGAATGAATTTCAGAATGATATGGTCAGCTTCGCAGACAAAGATGATGTATTGACTCTGCTGATTCACCTGGGTTACCTTGCCTACGACCAGAGAACCCAGAGAGCTTACATTCCCAATGAAGAAATCCGTCAGGAATTTCGTGCCGCAACCAAACGAAATAAATGGAATGAACTGATTGAATTCCAGCAGGAATCTGAAAAACTGCTGGAAGCCACCTGGGAAATGGATGCAGAAACAGTTGCTGAACAGATAGAGAAAATCCATGCAGAATACACATCAGTGATTCAGTACAATAACGAGAATTCCCTGAGCAGCGTACTCAGTATTGCCTACTTAAGTGCAATAAAATACTATTTTAAGCCAATCCGGGAACTCCCGACAGGAAGAGGCTTCGCAGATTTCGTCTTCATCCCCAAACCACTGTACAGAGACTATTATCCTGCATTACTCGTCGAACTGAAATGGAACAAAGACGCAGAAACTGCTCTGAATCAGATAAAAGAACGAAAATATCCAGAGTCATTACAGCAGTATACAGGAGATATTTTGCTGGTGGGGATCAACTACGATAAAAAAGAAAAAGTACATCAGTGTGTAATCGAAAAATGGTTTCCACTGTGTATATAGAACGTAACTTCAAAAGAATAATATAAGTTATGAGAAAAGACATTCTACCCCAGTGGATGGAATGTCTTTTTATGCACTTCCCGACACCTGTAAACTGGGTCTGACAGAAGCACAGGCATATGCCGTTGTATGGGATGCTTTCCAGAAGATTCAGGAAGAAGCCCCAAGAGCCATGGTATACTACGGACAGGAAACAGGTCTGAAGAAAGAGAATCCGGATAAACTCTATGATGAAATTGGAATTCTTCTTCCTATCCATGAATTTGAGAAAAAAATGCTGCAGCATTTAGACGAGATTGACGGAATCGTACTGGCATGCAGAGAGAAAATGATGGAGAAAGCAGGAAATGACAGTCTGCAGCTTTAACAAATCAAGCAAGTAGCAAAGCGGATGATTTTATCCGATTGACAATATAGAATGAGGAAGTGAGAAAAATGCCGCAGGAAGTGATTAAAAAGAACCATATGGATGTTGCCTGGCATGAGTATACAGATGAAAATGGGGGAAATGTACCAGCTGTAGATTCCAGCATCGCAGAGAAAGCATCCATTATCGGACGTGTGGGGATTATGTTTCTCTCATGCGGTACCGGAGCATGGAGAGTGAGAAGTTCCATGAATACACTGGCAGAAGCACTTGGCATTACGTGTACGGCGGATATTGGTCTGATGTCCATTGAATATACATGTTATGACGGAGAAAATGATTTTACCCAGTCGTTGTGCCTGACTAATACAGGCGTAAATACTTTGAAGTTAAATCGTCTGGAACACTTTATCCGAAACTTTGAAAAAGAAGGAAAACATATGTCAGGAGAACAGCTGCATACATTTCTTGACAATATTGAAAAAACACATGGTCTATATTCCCCGCCTGCACTGGGACTTGCTGCAGCGATCGCATGCTGCGGATTTACATTCCTTCTTGGGGGCGGTCCGATCGAGATGTTCTGTGCATTTGTCGGGGCAGGAATTGGAAATTATCTCCGCTGCAAACTGACCAAACACCATTTTACATTGTTCTTATGTATTGTGTCTTCTGTATCTCTGGCATGTTTTGCATATGCAGGTCTGCTCAAACTTGGAGAAATATTATTTGGTATTTCTGTTCAGCACGAAGCGGGATATATCTGTGCAATGCTCTTTATCATACCGGGATTTCCGTTTATTACCAGTGGTATTGACCTTGCAAAACTGGATATGCGTTCAGGAATAGAACGTCTGACTTATGCTTTGATCGTTATTCTGGTAACTACTATGTCAGCATGGATCATGGCACTGATCCTGCATTTGAAACCTGTAGATTTTATAAAACTTTCACTGTCAACAGAGCAGTGGATCTTATTCAGGCTTCTTGCAAGTTTCTGCGGAGTGTTTGGATTCTCTATCATGTTTAACAGCCCGATTCGTCTGGCAGTCGCAGCAGCCGGGATAGGAGCAGTTGCCAATACTCTGAGACTGGAACTGGTAGACCTTGCAAATATTCCTCCTGCTGCAGCCGCATTTATTGGTGCACTTACTGCGGGACTTCTGGCGTCCCTGCTGAAGAATAAAGTCGGATATCCAAGGATATCTGTAACAGTTCCCTCAATCGTTATCATGGTTCCGGGATTATATTTATACAGAGGATTTTATAATCTTGGTATTATGTCATTATCAGTAGCTGCATCCTGGTTTGCGTCTGCGATCCTTATCATTGCAGCGTTGCCATTAGGGCTAATTTTTGCACGTATTCTGACAGATAAAGCTTTCAGATACTGTACTTAACCGAATCAAAAATCAGGGAAATCCCCAACCACTGCTTAAATTGCAAAAAGCAATAAGCAGTGGTTGGGGATTTGTTCGTGCAAGTATCTACTCCAATAGGAAAATGTGAAAATTATATCAAACTAGCAAACAATTTTATGCTTCCAAACAAATATTTAAACGAAAAAATTGTTCAGGTTTCTGTACAAAAGCTCTTGTCAATTTTTTGACAATGTGTTATCATTAAGGCGTCAATTTTGTTAGGAGAAAAGGAGTATTAAGATTATGAGCAGTAAAATTACTATCATTGGAGCCGGCAGTGTCGGTGCCACCATCGCGTACACTTTATCAAGTCAGGATATTGCATCTGAAATCGTTCTGATCGATATCAATAAACAGAAAGCAGAAGGCGAAGTTCTGGATATCATCCAGGGAACCTGCTTCAGAGATCCTATTTCCATCATTGCCGGAGATTATGAAGATGCCAAAGACTCTGACATCGTTATCATCACATCTGGTATCGCACGTAAACCGGGACAGACGAGACTTGAACTTACACAGACAAACGTAAATATCCTTAAGTCCATCACACCGGAGATTGTAAAGGCTGCACCAAACGCTCTTTACCTGATCGTAAGCAATCCGGTCGATATTATGACTTATGTATTTACAAAGATTTCCGGACTTCCGGAGAATCAGATCCTTGGTTCCGGTACCATCCTTGACTCTGCACGTCTGCGTTGCGGATTATCCGAGCACTTCCAGATTGCACAGAGTAACATCCATGCTTATGTATTTGGTGAACATGGCGATACATCCTTTATTCCATGGTCCGGAGCTTATATTTCCGGTGTAAGTGTGGATGAATACTATGAACTGGAGAAAAAGCTCGGAAAAGATATCGAGCCGATCGACAAAGAAGCAATGCTTCAGTATGTACAGAAATCCGGCGGCGAGATCATCTCCAAGAAAGGTGCAACTTTCTATGCAGTATCTTCCTCTGTATGCAAACTTTGCAGCCTGCTGGTATCTTCTTCCGAATCTATTTCCACAGTTTCTACCATGATGCATGGAGAATATGGAATTGAAGATGTATGCTTAAGTACTTTAACTCTGGTAGGACCAAACGGTGTGCAGGGTAAAGTTCCAATGAGAATGAACAAAGCTGAAATCGAACAGCTTCAGAAGAGTGCGGATGCACTCAAAGAAATTATTGCTCAGATTGACCTTGATTAATCATAAATCAGACGAATGATCCGGGAGAGTGAGAAAGTCACCTCACTCTTCCGGATAACAGAAAGTTACTGTTTACTCCTTTTTTATTCATGAGTCAAAATTCCATCTTGCAGCGGAGGCAAAGGAGTTTTGACTGTTATGAATTAAAACAGAAATGGAAAAAGGTATTGCTTTTTCAAAAAAAGGCATTGTTTTTTTCAGGTTTCTGAAACGAAAGTCTGATTATGAGTAATATGAGTAAATAGAAAAGCGGATGACTTAATCTGTTTGAAAAAGTTAATTTAGATCAGGAAGAGATAAGCAGAGGTGTTGATGCAAAAAAAATATCAGAAACCTCTTGTTAAAATGTTATCAATATGATATAATATATGTCGGAAATCGAGCTGATACACTCCTTTAATTGCGGAGTAAGGGTGTGCGAACTCTTTTATTTTCTATGTCTCAAAAAAGATATAAAAAGTAATTGTATTAGACTTGATTTATATTTTTGTCTATAGATTGTTAAAAAAATGACAAAGATTAGCAAGCACTAACTGCAACACGAATTTACCTGAACAACTAAGAAAGGATAATGTTAAGTATGAAGTACAGTTATTATCCGGGTTGTACCCTGAGAAACAAGGCGAAAGATCTGGACGAATATGCCAGAGCCAGCGCCAGAGCACTTGGGTTTGAACTGGAAGAGATCGAAGACTGGCAGTGCTGCGGAGGTGTTTATCCTCTGGGAACTGACGAGATTGCTACGAAGCTTTCTTCTGTACGTGCTCTTAATCAGGCCAAAGAAAAGGGCCAGGATCTGGTAACAATCTGCTCTGCCTGTCATCACGTGATCAAACGTGTCAATGATGATATGAAAAATGTGGAGGATATCCGCACCAGAGCAAATAATTACATGCAGCTTGATGAGCCTTATGAAGGCGAGACAACAGTGCTCCATTATCTGGAAGTACTTCGCGACAAAGTCGGTTTCGACAAGCTGAAAGAGAAGGTAGTAAACCCGCTTACAGGAAAGAAAATCGGAGCCTATTACGGATGTCTCTTATTACGTCCGGGCAAGATCATGGCTTTTGATGATCCGGAGAATCCGACAATCATGGAAGATTTCATCCGTGCACTTGGGGCAGAACCGGTAATCTATCCATACAGAAATGAATGCTGCGGCGGTTACATTTCTCTGAAAGAAAAAGATATGTCTCAGAACATGTGTCAGAAAATCGAAGACAGTGCGAAAGGCTTTGGCGCAGATATGCTGATCACAGCCTGTCCATTGTGTAAATATAATTTAAATAAAAACGCTTCCAGCGAACTGCCTGTATATTATTTCACAGAGCTCCTTGCAGAAGCCCTCGGAGTAAAAGAGGAGGTGGCAAAATGAGAAACCAGCATTCAGCAGCAGAAAAGATTAAAGAGATCTCCGGAACCAATCCGCTGAAATGTATGAAATGTGGAAAATGTTCTGCTACCTGCCCATCTTTCAATGAAATGGATATCAAGCCACATCAGTTTGTATCCTATGTTGTAAATGAAGATATCGAAGCACTTGTCAATTCAAAGTCTCTCTGGAAATGCCTTTCCTGCTTCGCCTGTGTAGAGCGTTGTCCAAGAGATGTAAAACCGGGAAAGATCATCGATGCAGCAAGACAGTTAGTTGTCCGTGAAAAAGGCGGCGATTATCTGAAAGCAGATGAGATACCACAGCTTCTTGATCCGGAACTGCCACAGCAGCTTCTGGTAAGTGCATTCAGAAGATACAGGAGGTAAGCCAGCGTGCAGAGAATTGGTGTATTTGTCTGTCATTGCGGAAGTAATATCGCCGCTACGGTAGATGTAAAAAAAGTTGTTGAATTAGCTGCCAAAGAGCCGGGTGTCGTTCATGCAGAAGACTACCAGTACATGTGCTCAGAAGCAGGCCAGGCTAAAATTCAGGAAGCCATTAAAGAGAAAAACCTGACAGGCGTTGTTGTCTGTTCATGCTCTCCACGTATGCATGAGGCAACATTCAGAAAAGCAGCTGAAAGAGCTGGCCTGAATCCATACATGGTGGAGATTGCAAATATCCGTGAGCATTGTTCCTGGATCCACAAGGATATGGAAGAGGCTACAAAGAAGGCCGTGATCCTTGCCAGGGCAGCAATCGCAAAAGTAAACTTAAACACACCTCTTCAGCCAGGAGAGAGCCGTGTTACAAAGAGAGCCCTGATCATCGGCGGCGGTATTGCCGGAATCCAGACAGCCCTGGATATCGCAGATGCAGGATATGAAGTAGATATCGTAGAGAAGACTCCAAGTATCGGTGGAAGAATGTCACAGCTTGATAAAACATTCCCGACACTTGACTGTTCTGCATGTATCCTCACACCTAAGATGGTAGAGGCAGCAGCACATGAGAAGATCAATATCTATACATACAGTGAAGTAGAACATGTCAGCGGTTTCGTAGGTGATTTCACCGTTGATATCAGAAAGAAAGCAAGAAGTGTAAATATGGACAAATGTACAGGCTGCGGTGTCTGTCAGGAAAAATGTCCGTCCAAGAAGATCCCTAATGAATTTAACAGAGGATTAAACAACAGAACTGCTATTTACACTCCGTTTGCACAGGCCATCCCAAATGTTCCGGTTATTGACCGTGAGAACTGTATCAAGTTTAAAACCGGAAAATGTGGAGTATGTTCCAAGGTATGTCAGGCAGGAGCCATTGAATACGATCAGCAGGATGAGATCGTAACACAGAAATATGGTGCCATCGTAGTTGCTACAGGTTTCGATACCATCAAGCTTGACAAATACGATGAATATGCATACAGCCAGAGCAAAGATGTGATCACATCTCTGGAACTGGAACGTATCATGAACGCAGCAGGTCCTACAAAAGGACACTTAGAGCGTCTTTCCGACGGAAAGGCTCCGAAAGAGCTGGTATTTATCCAGTGTGTGGGAAGCAGATGTTCTGATGACAGAGGAAAGCCATACTGTTCCAAAATCTGCTGTATGTACACAGCAAAACATGCAATGCTGATCCGTGATAAATATCCGGATACAAATGTAACAGTCTTCTATATTGATGTGCGTACACCTGGTAAGAACTTCGATGAGTTCTACAGAAGAGCTGTAGAACAGTACGGCGTAAACTACATCAAAGGCCAGGTAGGAAAAGTTATTCCAC
>OGXI01001152.1_pt1 | contig 22476 bp, 23 predicted proteins | sample 1576221 | NCBI WGS metagenome assembly OGXI01 (sample SAMEA3541523, study PRJEB24748) | human gut metagenome | biome: human gut; feature: human-associated habitat; material: faeces | place: China | collected 2012
GCGGGGCAGGTGCATTTGACGAGCTATATATCAATCCGGCGGACAATTATTTTCTGGATGTATCCTTTGAAAAAATGCTGGAAAACCGGAGAAATTATGCAGATTTTATCCGGGAGCGGGAGGATAAATATTATCCTTACAGCACAGAGAACGATATGCTTTGCTGGGAGAAAAAACCGAAGCTGCTTCCGCTATCCGACGGTCAGACATTCGATCTTGGAGGGCGTATCCTTACGGCATACAGTTGTCCCGGACATACCCCCGGTGAAATGGTTTTTATCGATTCGAAAACCAGGTATCTGTTCTGTGCCGATGCGTGTAACCGTAATCTTTTGCTGATACAGTCGGGTGACCATACGGAGGGAAGATATGTCAGTGTGGAAAAAGCTGCAAAGGCGATGGAACGAATTGTGTCGATGAAAGACCAGTATGACCATGTGATCAATTCTCATCATGATTACCGGGGCTTTGGCGCACCATTGGCGGATTATGTGGTCGATCAGGCGCTGGAATGCATGAAGAAAATTGTGGATGGAACCGCAGAAATCAGGAAGATTCCAGATCCGTTACAGAGGAATGTAACGAAAACGGTGGCTGTATACGGGGATGTTTTCATTACCTACAGCAAGGAGGGCGTTTATGAAACAAGATAGCGCACCTTTCGATTGTCATGAATAAAAAAAGTGTAAAACTTATGATCCCAGCGGCAGCCAGACAATCGTTTTGGCGTCTCTGGGATTGTTTTGTCCGAAATGCAAGAGAGAGTATCTTGTAAATGTAAAACAATTTAAAACTCAAATTGTAAATGAGCCAGACGCTAAGACGCAGAGCTGATCCAAAAAGAAAAATGGATTGGTTCTGCGTTTTTTGTTATGGCGACGAGGAAAATGCACGCATTTATGCGGTGCATTTGACGACCGCTAATCAGAGCGAGATTCGCAGAGCGCATCTCGTCTCTGTTAATTAAGTATTGGAGCAGGTGTAATTGTGAATTTTTGCCGGGAGATTTGTATATGAAAGAAAGGATAGAAAGCAAACATGACAATACATTATGAAAAATTGCATGCTAAAAATTTTAACACATATTCACTGGATCATTTCGTGAGACATCAACGGGTAAGCGAATGTTGGCGCAACGTGGAGGGACAGTGGAAACTGATACCGATAGAATTTGAAAGAGGCAGACAGGCGGATAGCAATGGATATTGTAAATCGCTAGCCGGCATCTTCGGTTGCTATGTTCAGGCTAGTGCCGAAGAAAAAACTGCATAGGTCAAAAAAAATTAAAACGGTTTACTTTCTCGCTTTTAAATCATATAATTAAAGCGTATAAGTAAAGTGCAGAGGTGAATAGAATGACTAAAAAGGAAAAAATTGAAAATTTTATTGAAAAATATAACGGTTATCTTATTACCTCTCTGGTATGTAGTGAAGATATTTCTAAGACCTATATTGCAAAATATATTAAGGAACATGGCATGGAGAAGGTTTCGAGAGGCGTATATATAGCGAATGATGTGTGGCCGGATGAGTTGTTCATTTTGCAACAAAGAAATGGTGCGATTATTTATTCCGGAGAAACAGCACTATATTTGCACGGCTTGACAGATAGGGAGTATTCATCTGTGTGTGTTACTGTGCCACAGGGATATAATGCGAGCCATCTTAAGGATAATGATTTTAATGTTTCGGTGAAATATGCTGCACCGGATTTATACAAAATAGGAATTTGTGAGATTGCATCCAGCAGTGGAAATTTGGTTAAGGTTTATGATCAGGAGCGTTGCATTTGCGATTTGATAAGGAATCGTAATAAGTATGAAGTACAAGTATTTCAAACGGCTATCAAGGAATATATGTCATCGAAGGGCAAAAAGCTATCGCAGCTGATTGTATATGCGGATATGATGGAAATTCGAGATGAAGTGATGAAGTACGTGGAGGTGTTAGTGTGATTAGTAAAAGCATTACCATTAAATGAGGCTGATGTACAGAGGATAATTGAAGAAATTTGTAACATCCCGCTGGAAGATAATGTTAAATTTCAAATTAAAAGCACAAGAACTATTATGGAAGAGTTTGATTACCCGGGCATTCGCGTAATGCTGGAAGCTACGTTGGACAAGATGCGTCAACCAATTAAAATCGATATTTCTACAGATGATGTAATTACACCAAGGGCAATAGAATACGACTATAAATTGATGTTTGAGGATAGAACGATTTCCGTTCTTACATATAACAAGGAAACATTGCTCGCTGAGAAAATGCAGACAATTATAAATAGAGGAATCGCAAATACCAGATTAAGAGATTTTTATGATGTTTACAGTATCATGAGTTTCTATGGAGAGCAGATAGAGAAGCGGATTTTATACGATGCATTTTCTGCCACCTGTGAAAAGCGGAAAACTATTTTTAGCAAGGATAATATTGAAGCTACATTACATTTGATATCTGACGATTTGCAAATGGCAGAGCTTTGGGCGCAGTTTCAGAAAAGCAATTTTTACGTAGGAGATCTAGCGTGGAAAAATGTAATTGGCTATGTAGAGAATACGATGAAGAAGTATTTACTGTGATATGAGGCATATCGCAGACAGAGATTGGCGAAAAAGCTGATGAATCATGTGGTAAACCACTTTGAACGGTACGAAGCATACGCTTCATGATTACAGCCCGGAGATAGACAAGAATCTTACCATCCATTGCTATCAGCCTGAGCCCGGTTATTATGCCTGTGTACTGCAGGTGGCAGATCGCTGAATTGACGGTGAGACATTGAAAGTATAAAAACAGCCATAATCCGGATATTGATCAGTGCTATGGCTGTTTTTAGAACATGGAAATCAGAAAGGAACGTATAGATATGAACGATAAGTCAAACACACAAGCTATGGAAACAGAAAAAATACCCCGTCTTCTGGCACGGCTGGCCATACCGGCTGTTGTGGCACAGATTATCAACCTTTTATATAATATTGTTGACCGTATTTATATTGGACACATTCCGGGCGTTGGTGCCGCAGCATTAACGGGCGTCGGGTTGTTTACACCGATCCTGATGCTGATCAATGCCTGTGCTATGCTTGCAGGGTCCGGAGGTGCTCCGCGTGCTGCGATTTCCATGGGAAAAAAAGACAATAAGACAGCGGAAAAGATTCTTGGAAACTGTTTTGTGATTCTCCTGCTTATGGCAGTTGCTTTGACTGTGCTGTTTTTTGCATTTGCACCACAGCTGCTGACGCTGTTTGGTGCAAGTGATCAGACACTTCCTTATGGAGTGGATTATGCAAGGATTTATATTCTCGGAAGTATTTTTGTCCTGATCGTGATGGGAATGAATCCCTTTATCACGACACAGGGATTTGCGAAGATCAGCATGATGACGACCGTGATTGGTGCTGTGATCAATATTATTCTGGATCCGATCTTTATCTTTGGATTTCATCTTGGAGTAAAGGGTGCTGCGCTTGCAACTGTTTTGAGTCAGGCTGTGGGTGCAATATGGATCCTTCGTTTCCTGTCAGGAAAGAAAACGATCCTGCATCTTAGAAAAGAAAACTTTAAATTGCAAAAGGAAATCCTCTTACCATGTCTTGCCCTTGGTATCTCTACCTTTGTCATGTTGTCCACAGAAAGCATTCTGTCTATCAGCTTTACCTCCAGCTTATCAAGATATGGCGGAGACCTTGCAGTAGGAGCGATGACAATTATTACAAGTGTCAGCCAGCTTGCAACATTACCGTTACAGGGAATTTGTCAGGGCGGACAGCCGATCATGAGTTATAACTTTGGTGCAGGAAACAGAGATCGGGTAAAAAAAGCATTTTTTACACAATTTACAGCTTGCACCGTTTTTACGGGATGTTTCTGGTTGATCATGCTTCTGTTCCCGAAGGGATTTGCAGGTATTTTTTCGAATAACACAGAATTGATCACATATACTGCATGGGCATTGAGAATTTATATGGCGGGCATATTCTCTCTTGGATTCCAGGTTGCCTGTCAGCAGAGCTTCATGGCATTGGGACAGGCAAAGGTCAGCTTATTGCTTGCCTGCTTAAGAAAACTGATCTTGTTGATTCCGCTGATCTTTATCCTGCCGCATTTTATCCAGAATAAAGTGTTTGCTGTCTTTTTGGCTGAGCCGATCAGCGATATACTGGCGGCGGCAATAACAACCGCAACGTTCTTTCATCGGTTTCATAAAATTCTGGTCTGTCACACTGCACTGGTACACGAACCAGAAACTCCTTGACAAGAACCTCTATTTCCTGCTACATTTGGTATATAGACCAGACGAAAAAACAAAGATAGTCACATAGAATGAGGTTGGAACAAATGGCAACAAGTTTAAGCGAACCAACAAAGAAACGCATCCTGCAGGTATGCGTAAAACTCTTCCTGGAGCAGGGGTACAAAAAGACAACTATGGCGGAAATCATCGAGAAGTCCGGCGTGTCCAGCAGCAGCTTCCAGAACATTTTCCGTGCAAAGGACGGCGTGCTGACAGAGCTTGTGCAGTTCATGTTTGAGAATCAGTTTTCGATGGCAAGAAGTGCAGCAAGTGTAAAGCTTCCTCCCGTTTATGTCTACGCAGTGGAAACCGCGATCCAGATGACGCTCACAGAACTGAACGAGAACCTGCGGGAAATCTATCTGGAAGCATATACGCAAAAGGAAGCCTGCGAATACATTCAGAAGGAAACGGCGAAGGAGCTGTATCAGATTTTCGGATCCTATCAGCCGGAGCTGACAGAGCGTGACTTTTACGAGCTGGAGATCGGATCTGCAGGCATCATGCGAGGTTACATGGCGCATCCGTGTGATGCAGAGCTGACATTGGAGAAGAAGCTTCGCTTATTTTTCACGATGAGCCTTCGGGCCTATAACGTTCCAGAGGAAGAAATCGGGCGGGTGATTCGATTCGTGGAGGGACTCGATATCCGCACGATCTCTGAACAGGTGATGCAGAAGCTGTTCAAAGCACTTGCCATGCACTATGAATTTTCATTGCAGGGGATAATGTAAAAATGAAAAAGGAAAAGAGGGAGGAAACCCAATGAAGAGAAAAAAGCTGACAGCAAGTATGATCGCCCTGGTCATGAGCGTAAGCCTGCCCATGACAACCTATGCCGCCAACTGGTATCTGGAAGATGGCAGCGTTACGGTAAACGCAGACAATTCCGGACAGACGGTAACGCAGGGCAGCGGCTCTGCCGTGCCGGATGAGGCGCCTGTGATTACACAGCGTGGTAGTTCTGCGGAGACGAGCAACACCATCACGATCAATGCGTCCGAGAATGCGACTGCAAACGTGACGATCTCCAATGTAAATATCGACACAAGCGGCGCTGCTGTTTCCACAGGCGGAAAAGGCAATGTAAACATCGAGCTGGATGGCACAAATACCCTTAAGAGTGGTGTGGATCATGCCGGTCTGGAAAAGAACAGTGATGGTAATCAAGGTAAACTGACCATTACGGATGAAAATGAAAACGGCAAGCTGATCGCTACCGGCGGCGATGGTGCAGCGGGCATTGGAGGAGGTCTCTATGGAGACGGCAATGATATCACGATCACCGGCGGCGAGATCACAGCTACCGGCGGCGATTGCGGGGCTGGCATTGGTGGAGGCACCAGTGCAGGCGGCAAAAACATCACCATCGCCGGCGGAAAGGTTACAGCTACCGGCGGCAAGGGTGCAGCGGGCATTGGCGGAGGTTTCTATGGAGATGGCAATGATATCATCATCACCGACGGCAAAGTCACAGCTACCGGCGGCGATTATGGGGCTGGCATTGGTGGAGGCAACCACGGCGAAGGCAAAAACATCACCATCACCGACGGCGAGGCCACTGCCATTGGAGGTCTCAATGGAGCAGGCATCGGCGGAGGCTTACAAAAAAATGGAGAAAAGATCACCGTTTCAGGAGATGCAACGCTGAAGGTACAAGGCGGTCCAACAGATGAATGGGATGGAGCAGGCGCAGGAATCGGTAACGGCGGCAGCCATAATGGAGATTTTTCCGGATCATTCACTCCTGTAAACGGTGCGGAGACAGAGCCGGATACCTCCAACCTGACGACAGGTAAAATTGAATATTACGCACCCGGTGCGGATATGACAAAGGATGAACCGACAAGCACTACATTTGGCTCGCTTGTTCAGCCGGAGCCATCATCTCCCGGTGAAACCGGAGCACCTGTGGAATACAGAATGCAGACATCTGCATCAGAGCCGGTACAGGGAAATGGAAAAAGCACAGGATACAAGGCTCCCGTACAAGGACATTTTTATCAGGTAGTAGGTCAGGACGGAAAAGATATGATTTTTGCTACCGCGCAGAAGAAAGACGTGCTGGCAATTGCGACGGATTCCGATTTTGCCATGCTGACGGGAAAAATGGTGGACATCGAAGCACTCAGGAAACAGGGCGTGAGAAGGATTATTTTCGCTACAAAGAGAGCAACCTCCACCTTCCTTCTTTCGGAGCTTCTTGAAAAGAGGGCATATGGAGAAACCTGGAGCCTCATCCACGATGGAGAGAACGTTGCGTTTACTGCAGTCGAAAAGATGATGGATATAAGCAGCATCCTTACCCGGCTGCAAACAAAATAAAACGGATATAACAGGTACCGGTATTTGAAAACCGACATGACAAAAACAAGAAAAGAGGAAGACAAAATGGAAGAAATCATTTTACAGCGGAAGCTGGAAGCTTTGGGGCAAAATGGCACATTTGTAAGAAAAGACGGAAAGACATTTTTGCAGTTGGACTGCGAAAATGCCAAAGAGCTCTCCATGAAGTGGGGAGAAAAGCTTTATCCGTTTACGAAAACAGGGAAAAAGTGGATTTTGGAACTGCCATTTTCCACGGCTGTGAATTACGTGCAGATCTGTGTAGATGGTCAGGAGGTCCTTAGCCCGGATCTTCCCATCGCACATGGCTACTGTCGTCCGTATAACTATATTGAGCTGCCGGATGAAGAAGGTTTATTTGAGCTTCGGGATGTTCCCCACGGAACACTGACCCGGGAATTTTATAAATCCCAAATTTCTGATAACTGGGAAAAGCTGATCGTATATCTTCCGCCATGTGTACCGTCTGCAGGGCTTCCGGTTCTGTATTTGCAGCACGGATTTGGAGAGAGCGAGATTTCCTGGTCAACCACAGGGAAAGTGAATTTTTTGATGGATAATCTGATCGCGGCAGGAAAAATCAAGCCCTTTGCGATCGTTATGGGAAATGGCATGGTAAAGCAGCGAATCGACGGAGAGCTTAAACTGAACCGTGCGCTTTATGGGCAGATGCTGGTAGAGGAAATCCTTCCGATGATAGAGAAAAAATATCAGTTTGGCGGAAGCAAGGAAAAAAGAGGTATGGCAGGACTGTCCATGGGTTCTGTACAGACAACCCGTACAATATGTGCACACCCGGAGCTGTTCAGCGAGGTTGGTATTTTCTCCGGCTTTTTAAGAGACAGGATAGTAGGAGATGAAGAACATGACGGAATTGTTCCAAAGTCAGGCGGGCAGTCTTATTTAAAGGCAATGGATGATGCGGCCTTCAACACCTATTTTCATACGTTTTTCCGCTGCATTGGAGATGAGGACTGGTTTCTTCCGAGGTTCCTGGAGGAGGATGAAATTATCCAGACAAAAGGTGTTCGGGAAACCAGAAAAATTTATCATGGAGGACATGACTGGAATGTGTGGAGACCGTGCTTTGCAGACTTCGCACAGATGATTTTCCGGTAAATTTTATAGAAGGATATCAAAGGAATCCCGGCAGTGGTCAGACAGCAGTCCTGACGCTGCCGGGATTGTTTTGCCCAAAAGTAACTGCAGGGGTGGATGATTGGACATTTGATATGGTATGATATAGACAAAGACATTGGAAACAATTTACAAAACGAATGGAGACTTTGGATCATGAATCTTGAATTTTGGATTCTGGACGGGATTCAAACCCTCAGAACCCCGGCAGGGGATGTGCTCATGCCGTTTATCACCAGCTTTGGAAACGGAGGTGTAATATGGATTGTACTTACAGTTATTTTGCTCCTGATCCCGAAAACGCGAAAAACCGGTCTGATCCTGGGAGCAGCATTGATTCTGGACGGGATACTCTGCAATCTGCTTCTGAAAAATCTGGTGAGAAGGATCCGCCCCTGCGATATCAAGGATGCCGTCAGGCTTTTGATTCCGTATCCGTCGGATTATTCCTTTCCTTCGGGACATACTGCAGTGTCCTTTGCCGCTGCATCGGCGCTCTATTTTGCAGGGGAAAAGTACTTGTGGAAGGCAGCACTGGTTTTGTCAGTTTTCATTGCATTTTCCAGAATGTATTTGTATGTACATTATCCAACGGATATTTTGGGTGGAGCGCTTCTGGGAATCCTGTGCGGATATCTCGGATGCCGGATCGTGCAGAAAGCAGAACAATATAAAAGGAAGATATAAGGCTATGAGGTATCAATTTTGGGGTTGGGAGCATGCAGATGCTCCGGCAATAACAGAAGAATATCCGGGGATCCATAACCCGCGACAGCTGTATGACGCACTGTCAAAGCTCTGGTGTGCAGATACCTGTGCACCGCGGATGCGGAAAGACTGGACAAGGGAAAACCCTACCCTGGGGCAATGCTCCATTACTGCTTTTCTTGCCCAGGATATTTTTGGAGGAAAGGTATACGGAGTTTTGCGCCCGGGCGGGAATTATCATTGTTATAATGTAATCGGGGACTGGCGGTTTGACCTGACCAGTGAGCAGTTTGGAGAGGAAGCTTTGGATTATGAAAATAATCCGGAGCAGTTCCGTGAAGTACATTTTGCCAAAGAGGAAAAAGGGCAAAGATATGAAGCCTTAAAGGCTGCCTTAAAAGCGTATTGCAGCGCTGGAAACTGTGAAAACGAATTTTTGGATAAGCTTTTATAAGCTTACGATGCGGATGCATCAGAACGGGGGAAAAATGAAAAAGAGAAGGCTTATTTCTGTATTATTGTGCATTTCCTTAATTTTTGCCGGAGGCTGTGGACAAAAGACAGCAGAGAAACAGCCGGCGATACAGGAAACTGCAGAGCAGACAGCAAAAGAGACACACAAGGCAGAACGGGAAAACAAGCAGGAAACCGTGCAGGAAAACACGCCTGCAGACGAGCAGGAAGAAGCTGCCGCTGAAACTGGTGTAGCGACAGTTTTGCCAATGCTTGTCGATTATGATTATGAGGCAGAATATGATCAGGACAGCTATGAAACCCTCATCAGCATTGATATACCGAAGATCCTGGTTATAGAGGAAGGGCATGATGCTCTTTGCGCTTCCCTGGAGGAATGGAACCGGAAGACTTACAAAAGTCAGATGGGGGCCTACAAAAATGTAATTTCGGATAACAGGGAGCTTTGGAATGAGGGAGCGGGAATGACAGGGCTTTCCATCGAAGGAAATGTTACCTTCACCAGAGCCGATTCCCTTGTTTTGAGTTATTATATGGAAACCAATGAATGGCTGGGAGGTGCACATCCCTACAGCTTTAAGGAGACCTGTAATTATGACGTAAAATCCGGCGAGGATTTGAAGCTTTCCGATGTGGTGTCCGATTACGATACCTTTTATAAAGAGGTATGCGCAAAGCTGGAAGAAAGAAAAGACGAATACGGTTTCTATGAGGATTATCCGGATACCGTAAAAAATGTATTCTATGGCGATAAAGAGGAATACGGGGAGCCGTTGTGGACGCTGTCAGGTGATGGCATTACCGTTTATTTTAATACTTATGTGCTGGCACCCTATGCGTCAGGAGAGCAGGCCGTAAGCTTGTCCTTTACAGAATATCCGGAGCTGATCCGAAAGCAATATCAGAAAAATTCGGATCAATGGGTGATTCCGATCGCAGAAGATGAAATCTGCCTGGTGGATCTGGATGGAGACGGTGCAGAGGAGGAAATTTCCTATTCTGCAGACCGGGATGAGTATGATTATGCGGACTCTATCGTGATTCACTGCGACGGCAACAGCTATGATACGGAGATGTTTATGGACTCCGATTATTATGGCGGATGTGGCTACAGCGCCTATGGATATCTGATCCGGACACAGAACGGGAAAACATGGCTGTATCTGGAAACAATGGGAGAAGGTGACGGTAAATATCTGCAGATTTTTGAACTGATGAAAAATGATCTGAGACTTGTAACAGCAGATTATCTTGGAATTGATCCGAATCAGCCCTTTGACCCGGAGAGCTTTGTGCTGAGCAAACGCTTTGATATTCTTGGAACCTATGAGGCTTACAAGAAATTCCATGTAGAGGAAGATGGAATTCCGAAAACAGAGGATTTGCTGTGGACAATTGTTTCCACTTATACAGACTGGAAAGTGGAGCTGACCTCGTCCATTGATATGGAGCTGTCTGTGCGGGAGGCGAATACAAAACGCGGCAGCGGACAGAAAGAGACGCTCCCTGCCGGAACGCATTTTGTCCTTCTGAAAACAGATGGCGAAGCATATGCGGAAGCAATGCTGGATGACGGACGAATTTGCGAGTTTGAGCTGGAGCATCCTTCCGAAGAGGAGTGGGAAGGAAGAATTAACGGTGTTTCCATCAGTGACTGCTTTGAGTATGTGCCGTATGCCGGATAAAGGATCCGGCTCTGCATCAGGGATTTAAGGAGAAATTTATGTTTACGAGACCGGACAATACCTATAATGATATCAGGGAAAAGTCGCTGATGCAGTGGCTGGATGAAATGGAGCAGCATTCTGATGTGGCGGTGCGCGGCGGAGTGAAGCTGACCCGGGAATATGTGCAGCATCTGCAGGAGGAAATCAGACGGCTGGAGGAAGAAAACCGGCTGAAGGCGCAGTATCTGAAAAAGATGAAGGAGAAAAACTGCAAGTAATCGTTGGATTTGTTACATTTCGGTGCAATGAGCGCAAGAGAGCGGGAACAGGAGAAACTTGCTTATTGCGAATGGCGCATGTCGATCATAAACGTATTATTTTCTGGGGGAGAAAATGTTTACAACAAAATCTGGGCGTGAACTTACATATTTTGGACGGGAATATACGGCGGATATCAGAAGAGCGGATGGGAAACAACACATAATTGCGACAGTTGACGATCTGTTTGAGCTGCTGCTGAAAGTATGGTGTAGAGATACTGCATATCCGTCCTGCCAGAAAGATTATATTCAGGAGAATGACCCTACTTACGGACAGTGCGCGATCTCGGCGATGTTGGTGTATGATATGTTCGGCGGGACGATTCACAGAATTAGGGTTTCTGGTGGCGGCACACATTATTTTAATCAGATCAACGGTCATTATATTGATCTGACAAAAGATCAGTTTGATTTGTATGATCTTCCGGTATTATATGAGCCAAATGAAGAAATGCCGAGAGAATATTGCGGGAAAAATTCGGATACGCGTAAACGATATCATTTGTTGCTTCATTTACTCCGGGCGCGGCTGGCAGCCAACATGCATTGAGAAAAAGGGGATGGATTTAATGTGCAATTTATCTGGATATGTAGAAGAAAAAGGCATTGAAAAAGGCATTGAGAAAGGCATCCAAAAAGGTCGTGAAGAAGGAGAAAATGCCATCGGCAAGCTGATGGATATTTTACTCAGTAAGGGTGATGTCACGAATGCAAAGCTTGCGGCGACAGATGAAAAGGCAAGAAAAGAGCTGTATCGCAAGTATGGGATTATCGAAAAGCCCTAAACCAGAAATTTAAGAACATAATAAAATTTCGGCAGGAAATTCGAAATAGAATTTTCTGCCGTTTTTTATCTATCGTGCGGGAACAAGAACGAACTCGTAAACAATAGATGCACGCTCTGCGAGCATTCTATTGTTATGAATAAAATAGTAATAATTACTATTACTATATTGACGCTGGAATAAGATTGGGATATAATACAAGTAAAGAAAAAGACGGGAGGAATCAAAATGAATAAAGAAGCGATGTATAAATTAAGCTATGGATTATTTGTTTTAACCGCGAAAGAAGGAAAAAAGGATAACGGCTGCATCATCAATACGGCGATTCAGGCGACATCTGTGCCGAATCAGCTGAGTATCTGTATAAATAAGGCAAATGCGACCCATGATATGATTGTGAACACGGGGAAATTCACAGTCTCAGTCATCAGCCAGGCAGCAGATTTTGAGCTGTTTAAACGGTTCGGTTTTCAGTCCGGCAGGGATGTGGACAAGTTTGAGGGATACGAAGCCTGCAGGCGTAGCGAAAATGGAATTTATTATGTGACAGAGGGCACAAATGCATATATTTCGGCAAAGGTAGATCATATGGTAGACCTCGGCTCCCATACGATGTTCATCGGAGAGATCACGGATATGGATGTTTTGAGCAAGGATCCATCTGTAACCTATGAATATTATCTAAAGGAGATCAAGCCGAAGCCGGAAGCAGTCGGAAAGACTGAGAATGGTCAGACTGTGTGGCGCTGCAAGATTTGTGGATATGAGTATGTCGGGGAAGTGCTGCCGGAGGATTATGTATGTCCGATCTGCAAACATCCGGCGTCAGACTTTGAAAAGATCGTTCGCTGAAAGATAGCGGAAGGAAAGCAAAAGTTGGAAAGATAGGAGGAAATATCAATGGCGATAAATAGTAGAAAAGTAGCAATGGTAGGATGCGGCTTCGTAGGTTCCTCTTCTGCGTTTGCTCTGATGCAGAGCAAGCTGTTTTCCGAGATGGTGCTGATCGATGCGGATCAGAACCGTGCAGAGGGAGAGGCTCTGGATATCAGTCATGGGATGGCATTTGCAAGCCCGATGAAAATATATGCAGGAACCTATGACGATGTTTCGGATGCAGCGATCATTGTGATTACAGCAGGAGCGAATCAGAAACCGGAGGAAACACGGCTGGATCTGATCCAGAAAAATGCAAAGATCATGCGGTCTATCATCGGTGAGATCAAAAAGCGGGATTTTGAAGGCATTTTGCTGATCGTTTCCAACCCGGTGGATATCCTGACCCATATTGCGCTGAAGGAATCGGGCTATCCCGCGAACCGCGTCATCGGCTCCGGAACCGTTCTGGATACCGGAAGATTTCGGTATGAGCTTGGCGAGCATCTGGGTGTGGACAGCAGAAGCGTGCATGCCTATATCATCGGCGAGCACGGGGACAGTGAACTGGCAGCATGGAGCGATGCCCGTGTCGGCGGACTGAAGATCAGTGATTTTTGCGAGCTGCGCGGACATTTTAACCACGAAGATTCGATGACGAGGATCTTCGATCATGTGAAAAACAGCGCATATGAAATCATTTCCAAAAAACATGCAACCTATTACGGCATTGCGATGGCGGTAGTCAGGATCTGCTCGGCGATCGTGCGGGATGAGAAGTCGATCATGCCGGTATCCAGCCTGATGACCGGGGAATATGGTCTCTACGACGTGGTACTCAGCATTCCGGCAGTGGTGGATGCAAACGGAATTGAGACAGTTGTGCCGATCGAGCTGAGCGAAAGCGAGCTGCTCGCGTTGAAAAAATCCGCAGATATTTTAAAGGACATTCTCAAAGATAATGTATAACTGATCAGTATTTGTCATTTTATGGCGGAATTTCCTATGGTATAATAAAGGAAGATCCGGCAGGCTGATGCTCCTGAAAAAGGATATCACCTGCCGGTTTTTTGTTCGTGACAATAGAATGCTTGCAGAACGTATATTTTATTGCTCATGACAATAGTGGGATGGAATAGTTTAAAAAAATACGAAAGAGGAGGGAACGCACATGAACCCATTTATTTATCAGGAAGACTATCCGGTTGTGCAGACAAAAGAGGGAGCACTGCGAGGATATGAATGGAATGGAACCTGTATTTTTAAAGGAATTCCGTATGCGCATGCACAGCGCTTCCGGAAACCGGAACGGATAAAGCCCTGGGACGGAGTCAAAGAGGTGCAGTCCTATGGCTATGTGAGCCCGCTTTTGCATCAGGAACAGCCGGGCGGAAATGGAGAAATGATGGTTCCGCATATGTATTGGCCGGAAAAAGAGGATTGCCAGAACTTAAATATCTGGACGCCGTCCATTCGGGATGGCAGGAAACGTCCGGTTATGGTATGGCTGCACGGCGGCGGATTTTCAGCGGGATCTTCCATTGAACAGCTCGCTTATGACGGAGAAAATTTAAGCAGATCCGGAGATGTTGTTGTCGTATCGGTGAATCACAGGCTGAATGTGCTGGGATATCTGGATTTGTCTCCCTTTGGAGAAAAATACCGGGATTCCGCGAATGCAGGAAATTTGGATCTGATTGCAGCTCTGGAATGGATCCGGGATAATATTGAGGGGTTTGGCGGAGATCCGGAAAATGTAACCCTGTTTGGCCAGTCCGGCGGCGGGGTAAAGGTCTGGTCACTTTTACAAATGCCGGAAGCGGATGGTTTGTTTCATAAGGGCATTATTGAAAGCGGCGTAGTAGATCCGGATCTTCTCGGCGATGCAGAGGACGGGAACGGAAGAGAGATTGTCAAAGCAATGCTTGCAGAGCTGGGTCTGGAAGAAAAAGATGTCGATCAATTGGAAACCCTTCCTTACGATCAGCTTGCGCAGGCTTATGAAAATGCAGCACCGAAGGTTGCACAAAAAGGCGAATATGTCGGAAATCATCCGCACAAAAATCAAAGTTATTTCGGAGATGCGATCAAACATGGATTTCGGGAAGAAACGAAAAAAATTCCGCTGCTGATCGGCACTGTGCTTGGAGAATTTGATTTCGGACCGGCGATTTCCGGAAAATACGAATTTACCAGAAAAGAAGTGGAAGAAAAAGTAAGGGATGTATTGGGAGAAGAAGGAATTGAGCTGATAGATGAATTCCTGAAAATCTACCCGGATAAAGCGCCGATTGATCTTCTGTCAGTGGATACGATCTTTCGGGAACCGACAATCCGGTTTATCAAAGAGCGGGTAAAGTGTCCGGACAGCAAGATTTATTCTTTTCAGTTTACCTATGAATTCCCGATGTTCGATGGAAAAATTGCATGGCACTGTTCGGAAATTCCGTTCGTCTTTCATAATATCGATAAGGTTCCGGTGTGCAATTGCGGTGAGGAAACAAATCGGCTGCAGGAACAGATCTGTCAGGCATGGGTAAGCTTTGCAAGGACTGGGAAACCGGAAATTTCCGGAATAGAATGGCTCGCATGCGCCGATGGCGATGAAGCGGGAATGATGCTCGATAAGGAATGCAGAATCAGGCATAATCCGGATCATAAGCTGGTCAACCGTCTGAAAAAACTGCAAACTGCGGAACACTCTGTAGAAAACGTTCAGCACTGAATAACAGTCCTTATCGAAAAAGGAACTTCATGAAATCCTTCTTTTCTATCAGGAAAATTCGGGGAATCCGACATCATTTTTTTTCGTAGGAACTATTGTTTATGAGAGTGCCAAATGTTAGATTCCTCAAAATACATTAGGTTTTTTGTTGAATTTTGAAACGTAGAATAGTATAATCAAAAACGAGTTGTCAGAATTATAACAAGGAAACCTGAAAAATAAAATTGCATGAGGAGGAATCTGTTATGCTGAACTGGAACAATTTGGATACACTGGCTTCTTATCAGGAGCTGGAAAAAGCAGAGCGTATCAATTTGGCGGAAGTGATGTCCGGAGAAAATGGCGCGGAGCGTGTAAAAACCTACAGCACCCCGATCGTGGATGGTCTGACTTTTAATTATGCGGCAAAAGCAGTCGATGACAATGTGCTCGCAATTCTGGACAAGCTTGCCAAAGAGGCTCAGCTGGTAGAAAAATATGAGTCATTGTACAATGGCGCAGTTATCAATACAGGAGAGAAGCGTCTGGTTCTGCATCAGCTGACACGTGGACAGCTGGGCGGCAAGGTCGAGGCAGACGGCGTAGATAAGCGCGAATTTTATGTAACACAGCAGAAGCGGATCGCAGAGTTTGCCAATCAGGTACATGCCGGTGAAATCACCAACGCTGCAGGCGAGAAGTTTACAACAGTTGTACAGATCGGTATCGGCGGAAGTGACTTAGGCCCCCGTGCCATGTATCTTGCAATGGAGAACTGGGCAAAGAAAAACGGTGCATTCAAGATGGAAGCAAAATTCATCAGCAACGTTGACCCGGATGATGCGGCTGCAGTTTTAAATTCCATCGATGTAGAGCATTCCCTGTTCGTGCTGGTTTCCAAATCCGGTACGACACTGGAAACTCTGACCAACGAATCCTTTGTAAAGGATGCGCTGGCAAAGGCAGGACTTGATGCATCGAAGCATATGATCGCAGTTACCAGTGAGACATCTCCTCTGGCAAAGAGCGACGATTATCTGGCAGCATTTTTCATGGATGATTTTATCGGCGGACGGTATTCTTCCACCTCTGCAGTTGGCGGTGCAGTATTATCTCTGGCATTCGGACCGGAAGTATTCGCACAGTTTCTGGAGGGCGCGGCAGAGGTTGACCGCAGAGCGACCAACAAGAACCTGCTGGAGAACCCGGAAATGCTGGATGCACTGATCGGTGTATATGAGCGCAACGTGCTGGGCTATCCTGCAACAGCTGTATTGCCCTATTCCCAGGCACTGAGCCGTTTCCCTGCACATTTACAGCAGATGGATATGGAATCCAATGGTAAATCCGTCAACCGCTTTGGCGAGCCGATTGACTATGTGACAGGACCGCTGATCTTCGGTGAGCCCGGAACCAACGGACAGCATTCCTTCTATCAGCTGCTGCATCAGGGAACCGATATCGTTCCGCTGCAGTTTATCGGATTTAAGGACAGCCAGATCGGCACGGACGTTGTCATTCAGGGCAGCACCAGCCAGCAGAAGCTGTGTGCAAACGTGGCTGCACAGATTGTTGCATTTGCCTGCGGTAAAGCAGATGATAACCGCAATAAGAATTTCGAAGGCGGACGTCCTTCCAGCATTATCATCGGCGACCAGCTGACCCCTAAAACTCTGGGTGCACTGCTTGCACATTTTGAAAATAAGGTTATGTTCCAGGGCTTTGCATGGAATGTAAACAGCTTCGATCAGGAAGGCGTACAGCTGGGTAAGGTTCTGGCAAAACGCGTACTGGCCCATGAGACAGACGGTGCACTGAAGGTATATAGCGACCTGCTGAATATCTGATGGAATGCACGGGTCTGCGCCGCCGGCAAGCGGTGCTCCGGGTACCCAGGTGATGCGCCAGAGAATGGCACGGCGCTGAGACATGCGGACAGTGTGTCCACATCCTGGATAAGAAAAGATAAAAAATAAAACTGGCGTGCCGCCGGTGGAAACCATTGGAATCCACTGACAGCACGCCAGTTTTTTGATGCGAACAACTTTCGCGCCCGCACAGCGGCGGATCCAAAATCCTCCGCTGCATGCTTTTCTTAACTTACGCGGTTTGCTTATTTCCCGCGATCTGCTTGATCACATACAGCGTTGCAACCATCAGTGCAAAGCCGATCACGAGCATAATCAAGACATTGCGGACGAATCCGGCGATCAGGTAGGTGACGAAGGAAACAGCTGCAACGGTGATGACGTAGGGCAGCTGCGTGGTGACATGGGTGACATGCTCACACTGTGCACCGGCGGAAGCCATGATCGTCGTATCGGAGATAGGGGAGCAGTGGTCGCCGCAGACAGCGCCGGCCATGCAGGCGGAGATGGAGATAATCATCAGCTGCGGGTCGGTGTTCTGGAACACTGCAACAACGATCGGGATCAGGATACCAAAGGTTCCCCAGCTGGTTCCGGTGGCAAAGGCAAGGAACGCACCGATCAGGAAGATGATGGCAGGCAGGAGCGCCATCAGGTTTCCAGCTGCCTGGCTGATGGTACCGGCAACAAAATCCGCAGCGCCGAGGCTGTCGGTCATGGCCTTTAAGGTCCAGGCAAAGGTCAGGATCAGGATTGCGGGAACCATGGCCTTGAAACCGTAAGGCAGACAGTCGCAGCATTCCCGGAAGCTCATAATCCGGCGCAGGCAGTAGTAAAGAATCGTGAGCAGCAGGGCAAAAATACTGCCGAGGGCAAGTCCAACGGAAGCATCGCTGCCAGCGAATGCGGAAACGAAATCGACGCCGGAGAAGAAGCCGCCGGAATACAGCATACCGAGGACACAGCAGACGATCAGCACGAGAACCGGTAGAATGAGGTCGAGCACACGGCCATTGGGGTTCTCAAAGGTCCGCTGGGTGTCTTTTTCTTCCTTGCTGTCGGAGAACAGATCGCCCTTTAAAGCATTTGTCTCATATTTTGCCATCGGGCCGTAATCAAAGTTCCATACGGTAATCAGAATCATCATGGCGATGGTGAACAGTGCATAATAGTTATAAGGAATTGCGCGGACAAAGATGGAGAAACCGTCTTCGCCTTCTACAAAGCCGCTGACTGCAGCGGCCCAGGAAGAAATCGGCGCGATGATGCAGATCGGTGCTGCGGTTGCGTCGATCAGGTAAGACAGCTTTGCGCGGGATACCTTATGGCTGTCTGTGACGGGGCGCATAACGCTGCCGACAGTCAGGCAGTTGAAATAGTCATCAATAAAAATTAAAATGCCGAGGGCAATGGCAGAAAGCTGTGCACCGACTCTTGTTTTGATTTTTTTCTGGGCCCAGCGGCCGAACGCAGCGGAGCCGCCGGCACGGTTCATCAGGCTGACCATTGTGCCGAGGATAACCAAAAAGATCAGGATGCCGACGTTATAGCTGTCGGACAGCACACTGATAAATCCGTCTTCGAGAACATGCATGGTCGTTCCTTCAAAGGAAAAATCGGAGTATAACAAACCTCCCATTACAATTCCTAAAAATAAGGAACTATAAACTTCTTTTGTGATCAGCGCAAGACCAATCGCGATGATGGGAGGCAGCAGCGCCCATGCGGTTGCATAAACGGACGGGGTGTAAGCTTCTTCCCCTGCTTCTGCTGCGAAAACAGACAGCGGGCTGAATGCAGCTGCGGTCAGAACGAGCAGAAGAGTTTGCCAGAGCCTTGCAGGCAGTTTGAATGGTTTCATAATCTTTCTCCTTTACAAAAAAACGTAGCCGCCGATGGTATCCTGCTCCAGCCCGCCCATGGAACCGCTGCGGTCCAGAATGAAAACAAGCTCGGTAAGATTTTTCTTCATAATAAATGCCCTCCGTTTTGTGGTGTATCGCTTTCGTTGGCAAAAGGATACCACAAACCGGAGGGCAAAAGGTCAACGGGCAGGCGACAAATCACGCACCCAGCTGTTCCTGATCGTATTCAAACAAAAGGGTATTGACCTGATTGATATTATAGATTTTCTGTTCCAGACAGTACCGCACGATCCAGTCCCGCTTGGAGCCATCCGAAAAGGCATAGCCCGCACTCTTGAGCAGGTCGATGGTTTCATCTTCGGACAGGTGCAGCCCCACCGCAAAGGCCAGCACCGTTTTCTTTTTGGGGTTGTAGTCCCGGTTGCACTGAATTTTGGAGAAATGCTGCCGGGAGATGTTGGACTGCTTGTACACGGTGGAGTCTTTCAGCCCCCGCTCGTCAATGAGCCGCAGCAGCCGGGTGGTGAAGCTTTCACCGAGATTATCCATCAGGCTTTCCAGACTGCGGGCTGTCCTGGGTGCCGCGGCAGGTGCCGGAACTGCACCTAGCATCGGCACGGCGGCATCTTCTTCCAGAAGCCTCCGCCGCTCTGACAATTCCCTGCGCCGACGGCCAAATCCGTAGCTTTCATCGTTCTGTGCTACATAGTGGTCGTCAATGTACTCCTCCACCGAGGCGAACAGCTTCCGGCTCACGGCCAGCGAGTCCCGGTCGTAAAGCACCAAATACACGGTCAGGTCGTGCTCCATGACGTACTGCGTGATGGTGTCCACCGCAATGCGGAAGGCCTGTTCTTTGGGGTAGCCATAGTTTCCGCTGGACAGCAGCGGAAAGGCCACGCTCTCGCAGTGGTACTCTGCGGCTAATTCCAATGCGGAGTGGTATGCACCGGCTAATTGTTCAGCTTCGCCGAACCCGCCGCCGTGCCACGCTGGGCAGACTGCATGGAAAATATATTTTGCGGGCAGACCGAACGCCGGGGTACACACGGCTCTGCCCAAATCGCAGCGGCCGATGGCTTCGCAGGCGGCGGTCAGCTCCTGCTCCCCTGCTGCCTGATAGATGGCGCGGCTGGTGCCGCTGCCCTGCAAAAGGTTTCGGTTCGCCGGGTTGACGATGGCATCCGCCGCCACTTTGGTGATGTCGTTGCGGATCATCAGAAACGGCATGGTGGTTCCTCCCTCACATGGTTTTCTTCATCCTATCACATCCGGCGGGGCGGTGCAAGGGGTGCTCTTGTTTCCTGTCCGCGCAGCTATTATAATAATAGGTACCGAAAGAAGGTGAGCTTCCTGCACGACATCTGGAATCCATGGCACGGCTGCGTCAAGTGCAGCGAGGGCTGCCAGAACTGCTACATGTATTTTCTCGACCGGATGCGGGACCAGAACGGAGCCGAGATCTACAAAACGAAAAGCGGCTTTTCCTATCCGCTCCAGAAAGACCGCACCGGACACTACAAAATCCAGAGTGGTGAGCAGATCCGGGTCTGCATGACCTCGGATTTCTTCTTGGAAGAAGCCGACCCGTGGCGGGTTGAGGCGTGGGACATCATGCGCCAACGCAGCGATGTGGTGTTTTTCCTGCTCACAAAGCGGCCGCAGCGGGTACGGGAGTGCCTGCCGCCGGACTGGGGCAGCGGTTGGGACAACATCTTTTTCAACGTCACCTGTGAAAATCAGCGCCGCGCCGATGAGCGCATTCCCATTCTGTTTGACCTGCCCTTCAAGCACAAGGGCATCATGTGCGCGCCCTTCATCGGGCCAGTAAGCATCCGGCAGTACCTTTCCGCCGGGCAGATCGAGCAGGTCATCTGCGGCGGCGAAAACTATGATGGTGCCCGACCCTGCAATTTCGATTGGGTCAAGTCTCTCCGGCAGGAATGCGTGGATGCCAACGTGACCTTCTGCTTTATCGAGACCGGCACCGTGTTCATCAAAGACGGTAAACGCTACCACCTGCCCAGCAAGCAGCTGCAAAGCCGAATGGCCTGTAAATCCGGCATGAATTTTCAGGGCAGGCCCATTCATTTTGACCTCGTGGACGACTGGGGCTACCCCATCCCGCAGGAAGATCTCTATGTGCCTCATTTCCGCGCAAACTGCGAGACCTGCGGCAGCAAGTTGATCTGCAACGGCTGCAGCAACTGTGGAAAATGCTTATAAAATAAAGGAGTTCTATCAGGAATCAATACAAATGAAATTTATGGCTGATCTGATGTGCAATTTCATCCGGCAGCGGGCGGAAACCGATGCAGGTCAGGGTCATGCCTTCTCCGTTTTCATCAAATTCTTCCGGCTCCAGCTCGGTGTGGCAGGCATCCCGGATAAGGAAGAAGTCTTTGTTTTCCACAAGGCCCAATTCCTCGGCAATTGTCTTTGCTTTCAGCAGTTGATTGCGGTTCTTTGCCCCACATACGGTCTTGGTAAACGAACCATCGAACCATTCTTCATAGGTTGCTTTCTCCAACATGATTTCTGCCCGATAGCCGGTAATTTCTCCGTCTTTCTCGATGGGTTCCACGCCCTGTCCCATGCCGATGGGGTCGGTGAGGAACGCCAGCGAAGCATGGCAGCACTGCGCCGCCAGCTTACCGGGAGACATCTGCAGGTCTTTTCGGGCAATGATGAGTTGACGCATTTTCTCTCCTTCTTATGACAGCTTGATCTTCAAATCTGCCAACAGATTCACCGCTTCCGGCAGCGAAAATTTCGCATCCTTCAGGCGCTCCCGAAAAAATGAGGTATCCGGTTGGCTAGGGATGCCTACGCGGACACGGAGAATGGGACGTTCTTTTGCTTGCAAGCTTCCTCGGCCGTGGAACGGCTTTATTCCAGCTGAATCCCGAAGAGCTTTGTCACGGCGTGCAGGCCCTCTTCGATCTCCTGCCGGGAATAGTTGTGTGCTTCCAAATAGGCGTCGTCAAACTGGTTCAAGCGGGAGTAAAAGGCCAGAGCCAGCTCCAGCATCGGTAAGCGCGCGGGGTCCAGCTCCTCATAGAGCCGGTTTTCCGCCTCGTTGACCTTGCCCTCGTCCAACATGCGGATCAATTCGATGTAGAGCTGGTCCGAATCCGAAAGCTTTTCCTTTTCCACGATTTCATAATCCGGCTTGTCCTTCCCAAACAGGAGACGCGCCAAAATCACGCCGATCATTTCAATCTGACGTAAAATCCAATCCTGCTGAAACATATTGCATCCCCTCTTTTCCATTTCATCATAGCATAATGCCCCCGGTGGGGCAAGATAGGATGAATGATTTGTATAAATAACAAATAATAATACGATTTGTATAACAAATGCCGGTATAAAACGATACCAACCTTCCAATGCTAACAGGAGATTTTAGGCAGAGGGAGGCAGGAA
>OGXI01001155.1_pt1 | contig 22442 bp, 26 predicted proteins | sample 1576221 | NCBI WGS metagenome assembly OGXI01 (sample SAMEA3541523, study PRJEB24748) | human gut metagenome | biome: human gut; feature: human-associated habitat; material: faeces | place: China | collected 2012
AGATCTGATTCCATTTGGTAAGCAGGCGTTTCTTTGACCAGGCTGCATTTGCCGGACTTGTGGATGGCAGACAGATTGCTTTTTGCTGAGTTTGTGGAAAACAGTATTTTTTATATAAGCGGTATGCAGTGGCACCGTTGGTGAAAATCTGCCGGATGGATGCCGTCTGAAGAATCTCTGAAAGGTCATTGGGAACGACATTGTGGATACTGCTGTCACTGGAGCCTTCAATATCACAAGAGGCGATCACATCCCAGACGGCAATGTGGTGTGCAAGGAGCAGTGATTTTTTCTCTTCTATGCCGGCAGGAAGTGGTTCACCTGTAAGTGTGGCAAGAAGATCCCAGAAACGGTTTCTTGGATGCCCGTAGAAAAACTGACTTTCCCGTGATTTTACAGAAGGGAAGCTCCCAAGGATCAGAATGCGGGAGTCTGTGTTAAATACAGGATGGATTTCGTGAAGTACATGTGAAGATTGAGCCATAGGTATGCCTTCTTTCATAAATATATTCAATAAAAGGATAAGCGATACGGGAGTGAAAAGCAAGTGGGAAAAAGTACAGTCTGGGTTACTGTTCACTCCCGTGTCAATCACTACGCTGATTGGCACGGAGGATGCACGTTTTATCTTGAACGGCATCTCGCCCATCGCCAAAGGCGATTTTAAATGGCGAGATGCGTTGCTGGTCACAGGTACTGTGAACAGTAACCAAGTAAATTTCCCGCTTTAAGAATATTTTTAGAAAATAAATGGTTTATGCCAGAAATTCTTCTAAAATCTGGCGAATTGTCTCTTCTTTTAAATTTGCCTCCGCATCCGCTTCTTTTTGTTTTTCAGACGACTTTCGAAGTAGTTGCCCTGCCTCTTCTTTTAATGGCACTCTCGGTTTTCCTTCGATATGGATAGACAAATTTTCCTCGGTACTGCTATTAGCACCCTGTTCGCCCTTTATATTTTCTGTATAGGTTTCCTCCGATATTGCCTCATTCATCTTTGCCCTATCGGCCGCACTTTCTTTTTGTGCACGAAGCATCTCTGTCTGCTCTCGTTCACTTTGTTGACGCCGATATCTGCCCGCACATACATTTTCCAGATATTCAATCATGTAATTCTTCACCGCATTTAATTTGTAATCCTCGTCTGAAAGCTGTCCGACAACAAACAGTAAAATCATCTCGGCTGCTCCCAGCATAACGTATTGGTACATCTTTTCACACACACCTGCGGTCTGGTACCAGGAAATGGCTCCGACTACTGCCAGCACTCCTGCTGCCCAGACGCTTTGTTTTTCTAACTGTCTCCAGGTATGTACTTTCAAAAAATTCCCACGATATTCATAAATATATTTCTCCACAAATGCTTCTGTATTTTCTACACTGTCACGCAGCATGCATGCCTGTTCATATTTGGAGCGTACCAATTTTATCAGTCTGTGTGTACTCTTTGACATATTTGCCGCTGCTCCCAGCATCCGGCGAATTGTAAACAGATTCATCATTTTCGCAATGATTCCAATCACACCCACTGCAACCATCAAATGAAAAAGGATATCTGTACTTGTTACCACGTCATAGAACATATCTTAGCCCTCCTGCTTTCACTGCCCGCTATTCACATATTTTGTGAATAGTCTTATATTTTTACCCACAATAATCCGGATTGTGTTGAAGCTATTATAGACCATGTCGTGCATATTTGCGCCATAAATCGTTCTACAAAATTCTACATTTCGTCTTGTAATTTTTGTGTCCTGACCAGTCCTCTTTTCCTTTGAAAATGTATAAACGTTTATGATAACTCGCTCAACTAAAGCTGTTTTTTAGCTCTTATAGATTATTTTGCTATTCCATTTTGCTTCCCTTATGCCCTGTCGATTTTGCATGAATTTAAGCAAGTTCTGGCATACGATTCTTTGTGTATAATGAAATGTTGAATATTGAAATGTGGCCGCTTATCATTTACTTTTCTTTACTATTTTGCTATAATCGGTTTTGCTTAGAGAAGTTTGTTATATTCTTACACTTTTTAAAAGAATGAACATTACAATTCTCTGATTCACATATTTAGGAGGAATATATCATGGAATATAAAACAAAAGGTGTCTGTTCTCAGATGATTCAGTTTGACATTGAAGATAATAAAGTAAGAAATGTTGCATTTACAGGTGGATGCAATGGAAACTTGCAGGGAATTTCTCACCTCGTTGAAGGAATGGACGTAAACGAAGCAATCTCCCGTCTGGAAGGAATCCGCTGCGGATTCAAATCAACTTCCTGTCCAGATCAGCTTGCTCACGCATTGAAAGAAGCAATTGCTAAATAAGCAAAGCTTTCATATTAGATTCTTATAATTGAAAAGCTATACATAACTTCGCTGTCATGTATAGCTTTCTTTTTTCTTTATTAAATTTTTACTCTCGAGCAATCACACCAGTCGCCGTCTGCTTATATGGTTTAGGTTTGCGGTTTGATGGAATCAAGAGGATTTTTCCTTAATATTTTTTATTTTTTTAAGTTATTATTTTCTCAATTCCAAGCAGACAGCGACCGGTGTGATTGCTCGAGGAGGGTAGGCTGGTTAGTCAATCATGATACCATCGGTGAAACAATACGTTTCTTCAAATTCATCGCCTTTGAATACAAAATGTTCACTTTGAACACGATAATATGTACCGCGTTCTACATTCATTCTTTTTCCAAAAGATACATAATAATTATCTTTATTTTCCTTTGTAAAAACATCTAGTCTATCCCATTTATCTGTTTTTGCATTGTACTGCTCAACATATACTACCACCACTGCCTTGTCCACTGTATGATGTGCTGTTGTTTGCCCATATACATAAATTTTTCCAATTCCCGCTTTACTAATTGTGCAAGAACCATCCATCAAGTGATCTCCTCGTGCAATATCATCTTTCTCTGTTGATGCCTCTGCTTTTTCTTGATTTGTCAAGTATGAGCCATCTACCTGTTTTAAGGATGTTTCTTCTGCATTTATTGTTCCGCTAAACAGAAAACATAACGACAATATCAAGCTTAGTGTTGATATAATTTTCTTTTTCATTTGTCTCCCTCCGCAATCTTAAATAATTTGCTTTATATTATATAGACAAATGAACTTTAAAATCCTTACGCACTTTTTCAATAAAATTTTAAATTTTTTAATATTTTATTGAATTCGTTTTTTTCCATCTTTCCTCTTAATTGATAGAATACTCCTTTATATTCAAATTCAGCAGTCATTACATTTGCTTCTGCTTTTTCTGTCTTTCGTTCAGATATTTTAATTTGATTGTTTTGAATATTTAATTCATACGTTATTATTTCATCATCTTCCTTTGTTACTCCTCTTGACGAGTCTGCCTGATTTAAATAAATTTCATATCGTATCATTTCGCCTTTATATTCATAAAATAAATCCGCCTGTTGTATATCTTCATTTATGTTGTAAGACACAAAATGCATTTCTTTAAGTCCGTCCAAAATACGAACACAATTTCTTTTTATCATATCATCGACTTTTCTATATGCATCCTTCTCTGCCGCATCCTCTACATCCTTACTATCCATATCCTTCACATTCGTCACATCCACCTGTGATTTCCCTGTAAACTTCTCTATCAACTCCTTCATATACGACTTACTTCCCACACTGGACACACTCATCCCCATAACCAGCACGAGTATCGCTACCAATGCGACGATCAGCTTGGCTCTTTTCTTTTTCTTATATGTCCGAAGCGGGAATTCTTTGATTTTATTTTCTTCCTGCTCTTTTTCATACCGCTGAATCTCTGCGTAAATTGCATCATCCAGCTCTTTACTGACTTCTAGATTATCCAATTCTGGATCTTCTGCAAGTTCTTTTTCTATTTCGGCAGCTTCTTTTTCAAGCTCCTCTTTCAGTGAGAGTTTTCTCAATTTTTTCATCTTATTGCCTCTTACTTATAGGTTTTGTTTGTTGCTGTTGCTCGTTTATAGGTTGTCTATAAACGACATTATATATTGATAAACATCAACTTCCGTTTATCTTGACTTTTTTCTAAATACGTTTATTATGAATTTATGATGATTTTATTGCTGATTATATATTCTATGATAAGCAGCTTTTGATTATAACTTCTATGGAGGTCTTTTTTATGAAACGAATTATCCTTACCGGCGGTGGAACTGCCGGACATGTTACTCCAAATATTGCCTTGCTCCCTAAATTAAAGGAACTTGGCTATGATATTCACTACATCGGTTCTTATAATGGAATTGAAAAGGAACTGATCGAACCTTTCAATATTCCATATTACGGCATTTCATCCGGTAAACTTCGCCGTTATTTCAGTTGGCAGAATTTCACTGATCCATTCCGTGTATTGAAAGGACTTAGTGAAGCCAACAAGCTTGTCCGCCAGTTGAAACCGGATGTCATTTTCTCCAAAGGTGGATTTGTATCTGTTCCTGTCGTTATGGCTGGTAAACGCAACAAAGTTCCGGTTATCATTCATGAATCTGATATGACTCCGGGGCTTGCGAATAAACTTGCTTTTCCTTCTGCAACAAAGGTTTGCTGTAACTTCGTTGAGACTTTAAAGCAGCTTCCTGAAGGTAAAGCTGTTTTAACCGGTTCTCCTATCCGTCAGGAGCTTCTTTCCGGTAATAAAATCGCAGCTCTTGACTTCTGTGGATTTACAGCCGGCAAACCTGTTATTCTTGTCATCGGAGGAAGCCTTGGTTCAGTTGCTGTCAACAACGCTGTCCGCGGTGCTCTTCCTGAATTACTTAAAACATTTCAGGTTATCCACCTTTGCGGGAAAGGTAAATTAGATCAATCCTTAGTAGGCACAGAAGGATATGTACAGTTTGAATATATCAAAGATGAATTATGTGATATATTTGCACTTGCCGATATCGTAATTTCCCGTGCCGGTGCTAATGCGATCTGTGAATTACTTGCTCTTTGCAAACCAAACCTGCTTATCCCGCTTTCTAAAAATGCAAGTCGTGGTGATCAGATTCTAAACGCTCGCTCATTTGAACGTCAGGGATTCAGTATGGTTCTGGAAGAAGAGGAAACGACAAAAGATTCTCTTCTTGAAGCAGTTCACAAACTTTACGACAATCGTGCCACTTATATGGATGCCATGCGTAATTCCGGACAACATGATGCAATCAATACCATCACCGGATTAATCGAAGAGGTTCGTTTAAACAAGTAATATATTTCTTATACTTATTTAAAAACGTAATAATTAAGTTCAAGGCTCAATCACGAGTCTTGAACTTTTATATTTCATCCAACTCTTCGTATTCTATTCCATACTTCTTACGAATCCATACCTTTGCTCTATGCAACATGGTATAAAATGCCTGCGTACTCATCCCCATGATCTCTGCCGCTTCTATCTGAGTTATTTCTGTATCATATGTAAGCATGATTGCCTGATACCATCTTTCATTTTTCTTTAGCACGCCTGCCAGTACATTATCGTACACTGACTTATGCTTTTTATGTCTCAACTCATTTAAGCATCGGCTCTCCGCACTCGCTTCCTGTGCTTTTTCATCTATATACATTTCCAGTGTTTTTTCAGATTCCTCACTAATGTATATTTCATGCTTCATTTTCACCAGATAGTTATATGCTGTATTTCTTGTTGTTACTGTCAACCATGCTTTAATGTTTGTATACTCCTCAATAGACTTTCTCTGTTTCGCATCCTGCATAAATAATACAAAAACATCGTGTGCTATATCATTTGCAACTTCTGAATTCCGTGAATATTTATATGCTACCTTGAAAACCACCTGCTTATATTCATCATAAATCTTTTTGATTTCATGACCTTCAATCAATGTTCTTCTCCAGTGCTATTTTAATTTATTCAGAATCTCTTCTTTATCTTCATCTGTTAATGTTCCAAGTTTCCATCCAAGTCCTACATTATCGTCTTTGTATCTTGGAATCATATGCATATGGAAATGGAAAACTGACTGACCGGCCACTTCTTCATTGTTCTGTACTATATTGTATCCGTCACATCCCAATACATCTTTTAATTTGTTAACTTCTTTTTTCGCAAGTACCAAAACTTTTGCCGCAAGCTCATCATCCAAATCATACAGATTTCTATAATGTTCTTTTGGTAAAATCAGTGCATGTCCTTTTGATGCCGGGTTCAAATCCAGAATCACGCGAAAATCATCATCTTCATACAGTGTTGCTGATGGAATCTCCCCTGCTGCTATTTTGCAAAAAATACAATTATCATCTCTCATGACAGTTCCTTCTTTCTAAAAAATTTTATACTATTTTCAGTATATCCCATTTTTCTGGAAAATAGAAGAATAATAATTTTTCTTTTGCATTTTCGACAACTCGTCTATTCTGTTCACTTTCGTATCACATAGAATCTGAATCCTCGTCTCCTTCTAGTATAAAATCATTCCAGCTTCCCCAGCGGTTTCTCTTTAACCTCTTTGCGGCCTTTCTCCATGACTTCCAGGTACCGCCTTCTTCTCTGATTGCCTGCATCCCCTCCTCTACTTCGTAATACCCTTTTGTATCTTCCGGGTCATACTGCTCTTCCTCTTCCGTAAGACGAAACACATTTCCATAATCTTCTGCAATTCGCATCTGGACACCTTCTGCCTTTTCTCCAAACATCAGGCGGTTTCTATTCTGCCTCTGTTCTTCTCTCCACTCTTCCATTGTACGTTTTCTCTCTTCCTCATGCGCTTCGTACTGTTTCATAATTTCTCCCAGATTATAGTTTTCCTGCAGCGTTGCTTTATGCAGTTCATATGCCAGAACAATCCCATTTGTATCTCCATAATCCAACGTTCTCACAAAATATTCTGTCAACTGATGAAAGGACTGAGTGAGTTTTCCGTCCCATCCTGGAAGATAACAAAAATACCACTGTTTTTCATTTAAGAAAATATATTCCGGATCTAATATCAGGCAATTGGGATTTAACATATAATTTTCCAGCTTTTCTATTATCTGAAGAAGTTCCATCACCAATAACTGAATTTCTTGTTGTTGGATTGGTTTCTTTTCATAAATAACAGCCATCGTTTGAAACCCTTTTGTTTGATACGTGTATTTACTTCTTCCGTCTAATGCCGCACCTCTTACCGGCAGGATTCCAACAATCGGATTTTTTTGAAGCATCGGAATCTGATAATCTTCTTCATATGATTGGTCCAAATAAATATGTAAATTGCTTTGATTTAATTTTGATTCGAATTGCGTCTGAAACATATTTTTCCTCACTCGCTTTCGCTATTCTTTATTGCCTTTTCTAGAATTGCTTTTCTTCTAATCTTCTTTTCCGGATTGACAACCGGTGCTCTTTGCCTGACATGAAGTTTCATTTTCTTCTTTCTTGCATAAATATCTACGTCTACCCATTCTTTCGTCACTGATGTTGTAACCTCAGTTTCTGCAAATAAAATTAACTTTCCACCGATTCTCTCACGGCAAAATTGTTCTGCAGCCACACTCTCTCCCGGCCATCTCTTCTGCTGTGCCCCAACGGTTGTTGTTTCCGCCGCCGCACCAATCAAGATTTGTTTATCATGATAATAAAATGAGGTGTAAACAACGAGCACAAACACCATAAAAATAATTGGCATCAAATATGCCATTTCAACTGTTATAACACCCTGTACTTCTCGATATTTTTTTTATTCTTCCCATACTTGCACTATCCCATCAATATCACCGCAACATAACCTATACACAAAAACGGAATGAAAGGCATGCTTTGTTTTTTAGCTCCTTTATTCCCCACTAATAGTAATATTGCTATAAGTGATGCCCCAAGAAATGAAATCATCAATACTATTAGCAAATCCCAGAGTCCCAAACAAATTCCCAAAATTAGGATAACAATTCCATCTCCATAACCGAATGCCTCTCTCGTAATCATACTAATTCCTAGAAATACAATTCCCACAGCTGCACCCGACACAATAAGGATTGGAGAAATCGACGCTCCTTTTAAACTTTTCCATATCTGCATAACAATTGCCGTTATCCCGCCTGCACCTAACAGCCATATTGGAATTTTACGTGTTCGAATATCAATCACCGATAAACAAGTCAAATATACAATCCATACGCCCTGATTTAATTCGCACATTTGCTGCATGCTCTCCTTCCTCCTGCTTGTGATTTTTTGACAGAACGGATAGATCTCTTTAAACTGCTGCAATTCAATGAATTATGATATTTTGTTCCATAATCAGCAATATAAACTCCCGACATTGTGCTGCCATGTACACAATGTTCACAGGCATAATATCGTCCTCCTGACTCATTTCGATATCCTGACAGTGCTGACTGGGGCACAAACTGAATCTGTACATGTAATGCTGAACACTGATAATTCGTATGATAAACACTCCCCGTATCTGCTATATATACAATACTGTCATCCTCGTCATCCAATCCATTGTGTGGATATCCGGTCCACGCCTTAATTTCAATCTCCTGTCGGATTTTTTGCCCCACATGCATATGCTGTGGAAATGGCAATTTCACTCGATAGTTGACATAAATATGTATCACTTCATCTCCTGTATCGTAATAAGAAGTAAAACAATGAATCCCTGCACTTCCACCATCAATAATACTTCGATCCAATCTCTCTGCTCCAACCACATTGACAATATCCGCTTTTAATTTAATCGGATTCAACACTGACACAATGGGAATCTGCTCTGCTGCCAATTTTCCTGCATGCTGCGCCGCAGCTGAAACACTAAAACGAATACTTTGTATTTCTAAAATATATACAATACACAATATTGCAAATAAAAATATCGGTATTGCCATCGCTGCCTCTACAGTCACACTGCCCTTCGTATAATCCTTGCCTTTATTTTTTCTATTCCACCGCTGTTTTTTGTACAGTACTGATTTTAGGATCTGATACAGGTACCTTTTCCTGCAATTTTTTAGATGAGTAATTATAATTTTGCACCATGCGGATTTTCCTTTCTAAAGATTTTCACATTTTATTTTTTTGAGGGATTTATAAATGCCGAAAAGGCACCCGTATCAAATCCCAAAACCAGCCTGTTTTTGTACTCTGTTTATACGAACTATTCATCACTTTTATTGTGATTCATACCCAAATTTACATGGGAACTGATATGTTTTCCCGTTCCAGATTTCTGCCTTGTTTTGTAGCTTCATCCTTGTAACACATGAATCTGCATGAAAATATCCCAGATTATTTTCATGTATCAGATTTTCTTCTACCCGGTCTAACGTCCTCATCGTAATCTCTGAATTTTGTTTCAGAAGTAAAAGTATTTGCAAATATTGGGTATATTTCATACCATTTTCATCATCTCTTCCCTCTTGCGTATCCAGTGCAGTTCCAAGAAGAAATAATGAGCTCAACTGCAATTGCCAGTTTGAATCATCTTTTATCATTGCTACACGATTACCTGACAAAAGTGCTCGTATATCTATCACACTTTCTCCGAAACCCCATAGCATTAAAATTATCTGCTTTGCTGTCTCCATCAACTCCGGCTGTAGTAAAATCACCGCAACGGTAGCCGCCAATGCCGCTGCTTCTTCCTGCCTTTGTACGCTTCCCATCAAGTATCCGTAGTTTAATGCAAAACGTGCCGCCATCAACCGTTTTATAACTGCTTCAAGATTCTCTTTATCTGACGATTTCCCACACAATATATATTCCAGTTCATAGTCCAATGTCCGATTTTCTGATTTCTTTTCAACAGCTGAACTAAAATGTTGTTCTATATATTGTTCAAATAATACTCTTTCTTCTAATCCTCCAACTCCTACTCTTGCAGGAAAACTTCCTCTGCCTCCGTTTAAGGTACGACCTGACAATTGCTGTTCTTTCGATATTGATCTGTTCGATAAAATAAAATTCTTCGGCAAAGCCAGTGCCAAAAGTCCTGATGCCTGCATCTGAAGTAATTCTGAGGCTTCTTCCTCTATAACACTTCCGTTTTGTAATAATTCATTTTCCATCTGTTCTGTCAACTGACTGCCTTCTATCTCTCTTTCTTCCCATTGTGCAGATAAACCAATCATATTCTGTATGCTTTGAATTCCTGTCTGTTGTTCCATAAATGCCAGAACTTGTTCCCTGAAAGCCTGTCCCTGATTATCTGTCAACATCTGTATTTCCGAAATCTCCTGTTCGATTCCGGCACTTCCATAATATGCAAGTCTGTCCAGAATCCGATTCTCGTCGTATTGTCCTGACTGGTAAGAAGCATCCAACGCAAACACTTCATATTCCTTCCATAATTCCTTTTGATATTCTCCAAATATTGAAAAGATTGCTCGATCCACATCCAATCGCTTTTGATTCTTTGTGGTTTGAATTGTCGCACTTTCAATCAGTGCAAAAATAAATGAAATAAGTAGAACAAAAATTAAACTTAGAAATGCTGTAATTTCCCCTGATACCTTTCTTTTACATTGCATCAGATACCTGCACTTTCACTTGTAATCTTTTCAAAAATTGTATTTACCAAATCTGTCAACTGATTCTTAAAAATAAGAACCAATGCAATAATCACGACCAAAATTAACAACAATTCTATAACCGACATTCCAGACTGGTCTTTCAGAATGTTTTTAATTTTTTCTGCTTCTTTCTGTAGTCTTATCTTCCCCATTAATGTAATTTGTTTTATCATAATATCCCTCCATATCCTACATACCTTATATTTGCAATGATAAAAATGCCGGTACGATAATCATCAGCAATACAACCGCCAGCATCAAGAACATTGGAAATAATATCTTCGTTCCCGCCTTTTCTCCCAACTGTTTTGCTGTGTTTTTCCGCTCATCAAACGCTGTATCTGCCTCCTGTCTCAATAATTCAGTCAAGCCTTTTGTGCCTTTTTTTAGGTTCTGTGACAACATTGTTCCAAACTTTTTGTATACTTGTAATCCACAACGTTCACCAAAGCGTTCATAACATTCATTTTCTGCCATACCTCCTTTCATCTCATGCATGGTGTATGCCATCTCTTCATATACTTCTCTTTCAACTTTTTCTTTTTTCCTTTTTCCTTCTTCTACACTTACTTCCCGTCTTTTCTCCTGTTCATAATCGTTGACAATCTTATTCCACGCATTTCTTGGTGTCATACCGGCTCCAAGAAAAAGTGTAAAACGACTTATCATTTTAGGATAATCCAATGCTAATTGCTGCTCTCTTTTTGAATGTGTTTCCTTTACCTTTTGTTTTTCTGACACGTACATCAACACTGCCATAACAATACCGATCAGAAGTACTGCTGCTGCACGTAGATTCTTTGCATATTTCCAGATTATAACCTCCCCGTTTATACTTGTTGGAAGTAACATCCGTTTCTCTGTCTCACTTAACCTGTCCTGCTTATCTACCTCTGCGTTTAAATTTGATATCAGTTTTTCCATATCTGTCTGTTTCGGTGGCAATATTCTTGCATAAAGAAAATACATCTCCTTTATTTTCTCATAAGATAACGTAGCTCTCAGTTCAACTATGCGTCCTTCCTTTGGTAAATCATCATTCTGAACTTTCCCCTGCAAATTCAACACTTCATAATTATCCAGTTCCCAGGACACTTTAATCCCCGTATCGGGAATATTACGAATAAGATTCAGATTACTTCGCACCTCATCAAGACTTCTATTATCTCCTAATATCAGCTTCTCCAGCTGAACTTCTGCCTTGGCCAGTTCTCGTTGTAATTCTGCCTCCGTATATTTCTGTTCGTGGATTCGGACAGTATATGGTTCTTTGGCATCTCCGATCCATACTTGTAAATCTTCTTGTCTGTCTCCTTTACCTTGCTTGTTACGTTCCACATAATTTATCCCTTCTTTCGTCATCGGAAGACTCTTAAAATTATCTGCAAGAAAAAGAATCAAAGATAATATTCCTGCTGTAAGAAGAATTATCCCTATTTTTTTCTGCATCGTATTCCGATTTTCTTTAAACTTCAATGTGTACCATCTTCCTTCCCATGTAATATGCCGCTATATAAATAATCAGGCACACACTCATCAACATGACTCCTGCAGCACTTCCATACAAGACAGATAAGAACTCCGGAAATGTAAAACGCATATACAGTACCATACCTAACGGGATCATACACATCACTTGAAATTCTAAGCTCTTCGCCGCTAACATCGTCTGGATCTCCCGCTCTACTTCCATCTTGTCTCCTATCATGCGGATTGACTCTTTTAAAATTGTAATGCTGTCTCCACCCATCCGCTTGGCTGTCGCAAACACCACCGCAAAATCTTCTGCATCTTCTTGTTGAACTCTTTTGGCAAACGCCCACAATACATGTTCGGCAGTCTGATTCATACTTAATTTATGTGTCATAAGTTCAAACTCCTGACATATACGGCTATCCTTTGAATGTAATGTTTGCAACTCCTTTTCTGTGGAGCGAATCGCATTCTCTACCGAATATCCCACCTTCAAGGAAGACGCCATGATCTGCATTGCATCTCGAAACTGCATACGGAATTCCAATTCTTTTTTCCTGCAGCACTCTTCTCTCCACTGCTGAAAATATCCGATTGCAACCGGCAATAAGACAACACCTGCAATCCATGAATCATAAAATAAATATGCTAAGAGCAAATCCAGTACAATAGCCTTTGTAATTGCAACCATGTATTCCTTACGCTGTATATCCTGCTGCCAGCAATTTGTCCCGATGAACCAATTCCGCACTCTTCACCAGTGTTCCTTGAATCTTTCCACCTCGCATTCCCTCCTCTCGAAATTCATATAGCGTCTGTGTCTGAATCCGACCATTCTCAAATCCTAACACCTCCACTATCTCCAGCACCTTTCTTGACTTGTCCCTCAATCTTCCCAAATGAATAATAATATCTAATGCAGATGCAATCTGTCTCTGAATTGCCGTTAAAGGAAGGTCTATTCCCATCATCATCATCGTTTCTAATCGATGCAACATATCGGTCGGATTATTTGAATGTCCGGTGGACATAGAGCCGCTGTGCCCGTTCAACATCGCCGATGATATCATGTCCACAGTCTCATCTCCTCTTACCTCTCCGACTACGATACGATCCGGTCGCATTCGAAGTGCCGATTTGATCAAATCTCTGATTGTCACCGCTCCTTCTCCTTCCAGATTCGCATTTCTCGCTTCCAGCCTTACAAGATTCGGGACCCCCTTTATCTGTAATTCTGCATTATCTTCAATCGTGATGATTCGTTCATCCTTTGGAATATAGTCCGATAAGGCATTTAAAAAAGTTGTCTTCCCTGATCCGGTTCCGCCACTCACAAAAATATTATATTTGGCTTTGACAAGCATCTTTAAAAATTCTACCGCCTCTTCTGTGATACTCTGCCATTCAACCAACTGTTTCATCGTCACCTTTTCTTTTGGAAACTTTCTGATCGTCATGATCGGACCATTCAAAGCCACTGGTTTCAACACAACATTCACACGTGAACCATCTTCCAATCTGGCATCTACGATTGGAGACAATTCATTTACATAACGATTCGTTCCTGATACAATCTGCTGGATCACATCTTCCAATTTTTCCTGCGATAAAAACGTCTTGTCAGAGCGGACTATTCTGCCGTCCCTCTCCACAAATATGTGATCCTTTCCATTAATCATAATCTCCGTGATTGAATCATCCTCTACCAGCTCCTGTAACACATCCAATTTACGAAAAGAATGAAACAATCGTCTGCTCAACCGTATCTGCTCTTTCAATGGCAAATACTCTTCCTCCGAAAATTCCTGTAACACACTATAGATAATCTCGGATAATTCTTCGTCTTCCATCTCTCTTGTAAGGTCTATCCGTTCCATCACCCGTTCATATAGCTGTTCTTCTTGTATATTCACGTTATCTTCTACCTCATTCTTTTTTGAATCGTTTTCTCCAAAACCTGTTCTTTTCCTGTTTTACGCAAATTTTCCGTATACTCTGCAAGCTTTGTCATTGCTGCCCGCTCTTCGATATATGGTGTGTAAACAGTATGGCATGCCTCCAAAATTTCAAACAAACCATTCACACTGTCTCCCAAATCCAAAATAATCTTCTCATAAATGCACTGATTTAAAATCTGTTGAAATAATTGTAACCATTCCTCTTTTTGTATCGCCTGCATATCCAAAATATATGGCATCGGTTTAATATAATCTAACTTCTCAAGCTGACCTGCCATCATACTGATCCGCATCCCGAGATTTCCCTTTTCCTGACGCAAATAATAAATCAAATCTGCCAGTGTCTGCTCTGTTGGATCGGTAAAATAGTAAGACGAACCCGCATATCCTTCCAGATTCAAATACAATACCGGTTCCCGCTCCGCTAATTTCTTTCCCAGTGCAAGAGCGAACCTTGTCTTGCCAATTCTATGAATTGGAGAATACACCCCGATCAATTGTCCTCCTCTTCGTGCCCTTGTACTTCTCTGCGTCTCCTTTCTCTTAACTCTTCTTTCCAACATCTGTGCACGTATTGCTTCTGCACTCTGATATCGATAAACACCAATCTCTCCGTCTTCCAATGCACTCCTTTTATCTTGTACTAACACAAACTTCCTTACCGCCGGAATCTGCCTTCTTTTTTCTTTTGGACATTCTTCTCCTGTCAGCAATGCATAAATCTTCTTCTCTTTTGCAAATTGCTCCGCGTCCTGCATACTGTGGAAAAGATAAAACTGTACTTCCGGTGACTTACTCTTTGTTAATACTTGAAACAGATTTTCCGAATATTGTTTTTGAGAATCACAAATTACAACATTTTTTACATACACTTTGTCCTCCTGTCTCTCTACACACCACACCTATAGTCCTATAGAGTTTGTCCGTATTTTACTTTGATTAATTCAACTTGAAACATTGTTGCGAAATATGCAACGGAATTCATAATTGATAATTGAATGATATACTTGCTCATCCAATCCCTAGAAATATCCAAATCAGATTGATTTGAAATGAAACAGCAGATGTGATAACTACTGTGTGAATCGTATTATAAACGTGTATTTTTTATTTGTCCAGATAGATTTTTCATCTTTTTTGTTTTTGTGAAATCCTCACAAATTTTGAAAAATTAAGATACTATATAACAGACATACCCCAGGTACTCCAAGCGCCCCGCTTGTAACCAACGAAGCTGCGTTAATCCCCACATTTAACGATGTTTGATCCGGTAACACATAATGATTTATAAAAAAGATCAGTGTTCCTCCAACAAGCGCACGAATAAAAAATGTCACAAAAAAAGATGCCAGCTTACGAAGCATACCATACCTCCGTCCAGAATTATTTTACCCAATTGTTATCCACTAAACAATTTAGATACACCATTCTCATTTCCTGAAATATCTATATGCTGCTGACATCTTCTTTATGTTCTTTATTATAAATTAATCTTTATTTCCCTGTTTGTTCTATGATACTGATAGAATTTCACACCTGCTGCGCTCATCATACGCTTAGATGCGATCACACTTGGTGTATCGGCATATTTATCACAGTCATAAATAACTTCCTTAATTCCTGACTGAATGATTGCCTTTGCACATTCATTACAAGGAAACAGAGAGACATACATTCTCGCCCCTTCCAGACTGCCGCCGCTATAATTCAAAATAGCATTGAGCTCACTGTGTGTTGAATATACGTATTTTGTTTCCAACGGATCTTCTCCGTCTCTCGTCCAAGGAAAATCATCATCTGAACAACCTCTTGGAAGTCCATTGTAACCCATTGATAAAATCTTATTGTCAGGACTTACAATACAACATCCCACCTGTGTATTCGGATCCTTTGAACGAAGTCCGGAAAGCAGAGCTACCCCCATAAAATATTCATCCCATGATATATAATCATCTCGTTTTGTTGACATATTCCCCTCCTTTTTTTCCCAGTTTTACACTTCTTCAAAAGACGCGTCTTTATTTAAGGTTTCAGCCAGTTTATCGATTGTCTCTGTCAGCCTCTCCATACATTCTCCATATGCGTTCAATGGCTGACCATACGGGTTCGGTATCCCCGATTCTTCTCCGATAAATTCACTGAGCGTAAAGACTTTCGCAGCCTCACCATACTCTGACTGTACTTTTTCTTTTTCACTCTCACACATTGCCAATATCAGTATATCTTCTGCAACATCATTTTCTGAAAATGCAGTTGCTGTATGATTTTCCATCGTCATTTGTGCACTTTTCATGACTGCCTCGGCTTTTTGATTCACCGGTTCTGGGAACAATACTACCAGCCCACGGGAATCAATGGCATATTCCTGGCATAAATCTTTGTGTCTGAGCATCTCTGCAGCCATTGGTCCACGGCATGTATCTGCATCACTCAAAAATACAATACGTCTGTACTTCTGATATTTCATAACTGCCTGTGCTGAGATTCTTGTATGTCCTGCCGCCTTCTCAAGACGATTCATGATTGCTTTTCCTATCCCCTGCAAAGCAAATGATTCACTGTAGATCAAATCTACTTCTTCTGCATCAAAATCACGCAGGATTGCATAAAGATTTCTCGCAATCGTCTCTTCATTTTCACGGCTTCCGATATTCTTGATCACACCATTTGTATAATACGCAATTGTTTCGTTCGTTGCAATGATTCCAACGCGCTTGCCCTGTCTGATTGCTTCATACACAAGCTGGCGGATTGCCAGAACTTCTTCCCTGATATTACCCTCTACAATCGTTAATTTGGCCTTTGGTGCATAATGACGATACTTCATTCCGGGTGCCTTTGGCGCCTTTTTTGTCTCTATTCCAAGAATTGTCTCATCAATCGTTACATGATCGATCACTTCTTCAAACATCTCTGCTGTAATTGCACCGGGTCTTAAAATCATCGGCGGATTGACCGTCATATCAAGAATTGTAGACTCCAATCCGATATCTACGCTTCCTCCATCTATAATCATGTCAATCTTTCCGCTCAAATCTTCACTTACGTGTTCTGCTGTCGTCGGACTTGGACGTCCCGAAGTATTCGCACTTGGTGCCGATACAAATCCACCGCCCGCCAGAATTAATTCTCTCGCAATCGGGTCACTTGGCATTCTGACAGCCACTGTATCTAATCCTCCTGTTGTTCCATATGGCACGATATCTGTCTTTTCAAATATCATCGTCAGTGGTCCCGGCCAGAATCGATTAGCCAGTGCTTCTACGTCTTTCGAAATATTCTTAGCTACCTTCTCCAAATCTTCTAAAGTTGCAATATGCACGATCAATGGATTATCCGAAGGTCTGCCCTTTGCTGCATAAGTCTTTTTCGCTGCCTCCTCGTCCAGCGCATTCGCCCCCAAACCATAAACCGTCTCTGTCGGGAACGCTACCAGACCGCCCTTCTTAAGAATCTCTCCTGCTTCTTGCATAATCTGCATGTCAATATTATGTTTATCTACTTTTCTAATTATCGTTTCCATAAATTTTATTATACCATTTTTCATAGTAAAAAAAAATATACATCTTCTAAAAAGCAGTCTATCGGGCAAACTTTCTACTAATATTTACAGAAAAAATGCAAATTTCTAACTTATATCTTTCAGATATGTTTCAATTCCATTACAAATTGCATCTGCAACCTTTTCCTGGTATTCATCTGTGCTTAATTTTTCCGCTTCTTCCCGATTGCTTAAAAATCCGCACTCTACAATGATGAGCGGAACCTCTGTACGCTTCAACATGTAATAAGTGTCATTTGCTTTCGCCTGTCTTTTGTTATCTGCGTCCACACTCAATAAACTATTCTGCATATATTCTGCTGCACTTTTCCCTTCCGTTGAATGCGTATAATAGAAAACCTGTGCCCCACAAATTCCTTCCTGCTCATAACTGTTTTGATGAATACTAACTGCCAACACTGGCTTATTTTCATTAATTATATCTACTCTTGTTTTCATATCTTCCACTTTTGAATCTGCCAGTCCCCTTTCATCTGTTCGGGTCATCATCACAACAATTTGCTTTTCCTGTAATTTGGATTCTACTTTCTTTGCAATCATAAGATTGATATCCTTCTCTTGTACGCCATTAATCCCAATCTTTCCCGGATCACTTCCCCCGTGCCCACTATCCAGCACAATCTGTACCTTTTTATTCTCTATCTGTGTGCTCTCTACACTTGTTTCACTTCCCATATCTTCTACATTCTGACTATTATTTTGCATATCATCTACTTTACTTATAACATGTTCATAAAACTTTGTCCCGATAATCTGGCTCCCAATTGCAACTCCCATTAAACAGACTATCACAAGTACTGTTTTACCCTTTGTCTTTATTTCTTTATAATTTAACTTCAAAAAAACATCCCTTCCCACATATATTACTTTTAAAATATATGCAGAAAAAGGATGTCTCTTTCTTACTTATTTAATTTACATACTGCAGAATCATATCCCAAACATCAGAATTCTCCCAACCAAGCTTCCACTCTGCAACACCTGCAAGATTATCACTCTTGATCAGTTTCAATTTTTCCTCCAGGGATTTTGTATCTTCCAGCCAAATTTTGTAGATTCCATCTTCCGTTTCCCACTGTGCATAGTTCTGCTTTGTAGTATCATCCCATTCAGTCTGTGCACCCGCATCCTGAACTACCTGCTGTGCTTCATCCATACCTAATGCTGTACTACTTACTTTATTCTTATAATTTGCCGCTTCAGTTCCCTCTTCGGATGCCAATTCAGCATCAGTCTTCGGAGTTTCTAACCAAAGTCTCGTGTAAAATGGAATTGCTGCTATCAGCTTATCAGATGATACACTCTTTGCTGCATTCTTAATTCCATCTTTTACATAATTATAAGATGATACAGAACCTGCTTCATAAGACCCTTCTGTATGTTCGTCATATGCCATAATTACAACATAATCTGCGACAATTCCCTGTTCCTTTAAATTATAATGCTCATTATATGGTTGCGGAACATAATTATCTATTGAAAATACTAATCCATTCTGTCTGCATTTTACTGACAATTCTCTCACGAACTGAATATAATGCTCTCCACATTCTGTTGAAATCAATTCGAAATCAAGATTGATTCCATCAATTCCTGTCTGAAGTGCTGCAGCAATAATCTGATTCGTCAGATTCTCACGTTTTGAAGTGTAACTTAATACTTCATAAGTCTCATCATAGCTATTGATTCCACCATGAAAATCTCTGACTGTAGCCCATACGTCAAGATTCACCTGATGTGCATAATTAACATAATCTGAACTTGCAAGTGATGTCAGATTTCCATCGGTATCTGCAATTTTAAACCAAGTAGGAGCTATCACATTAAGCCCTTTTGTAGATGCAATTGTTTCTAATGCATAACTGTTCGCATCTTCATTTTCAACATTGTGCCATGCCATATTAATCGTATGACCTACAGAAATATTCGTGTATTTTGGTTCGTCAAAATCTCTTTTTGTCGTTTCTTTCTGAATCTTCTTTAACGTTCTTGTCTTAACATATCCGACAAATCCGTCTTCCGTTGCTATTTTCTTCCAGCCATCTTCATCTTCCAGCACGGTTACTTTATCTGACTTCTTCACTTCTGTCAGAATTGGGCTCTTCACTCCGCCTTGATAACGCACCTCTGTTTTTTTCTTTATGATCGCACTTTCAATCTCTCCCCAGCTACTTGTAATTGCAACACGATTCGGGGTTTTGTATATGTTGTAATCCATGTTCGTATACTGTTGGATGAATGGAACGGCTATATATGCTGTTCTTCCCTCTGTCTTCAGAATTGTATACGTCTCACTTTTCTTCTCTGTAACTTCTGTATAATCTTTGCTTCCAACTTCAACTGAAACATTGCCGTTTGGTAATGTATATAGCATAATGTTCTCATTTGGGTCCCAATAAAAACGTTCGTTTATATAATCTCTGACAACAGAATATTCCACATACGCTTCACCGTCAATCAATCTGCCTACCGCATTCCCATCGCTATTTTTGATTACTTTATTATTTACTGTGACACCCAGCTCATTTTTATCACTGATTCCATAATAATTTTTCAAATCAGCTTTCTCTTTAGATGAACCATATTTGTGATAAAGTATGAATCCCAAGCCCACTGCGACAACTAAAATAATACATATTACTCCTCTGATTATAAAAAGTCTTCTTCTACGTCTCGCACGATTACGTCTTGCTCTATTCACATTGTTTGAAGTTCTTCTTCTCTGCGCATCTGCCTCTGGATACCCTGCTCCAGCTCTTCCGCCTCTACCTGACTGTACCGGTCGTCTGGTTTTCTTAACTTGACGCTTTTGGCGTCTTTCTCTTTCGTCCATGGCGTACCTCCTATCAGATTCCATTATACCATATTACACTGTCTGAAATAAAGGGGTTTACGACGGTTTATGCTCATTCTCAGTTTCATTTTTCTTTGTTACATTGATAAAAGATAAGGATTCGATATATCCATCTGCATTCATCTCATAATCCCGCATATAACTGCCTTCTTCTCGGGCCATTAGTTCTCTCACTACCTGCATCGGGCTGACATGACTTCCTTCCATCAACAGACAGACGCCATTCCTTTCGTATCCTTCCAATTCTGTATACAATTCTGTGTATACCGTTCCATTACTTAAATCCATTTTTTTGACTCTGCTCCTTTCCATGTCGGTTCTGATAAATATACATTTATATATATCATCTATATATCGGAGGTTAGGTGTGTGACATGCCGTAAGATGATATGTCCAAAAGATAGTACGAACCGTACCATGACTTTCTCTTTTTTAATTATTAGTTGTGTACTGTCCTAGAATTCAGGACTCGAATTCTTTAGAATATGCAACTTTCCAATTTAATCTGAATAGTTGCTCGTATTTTTCGAATAGATTTTTTTGACTGAAATGTTTATGAAATGTTATTGTTATCCGAATTTAGATCTTACGATTCTAATTGTATTTCCCGAAATGATTCTTTCCTCCTCTCGTATATTAATTTATTTATCACGAAATACTATCTTCTGTACTTGCCATTATAGGAACATCTTTCCCATATTTCAATGTGTTTTTTGTTCATAAGTGCTGTGGATTTGTTGATAAGTAATATATTTGTGTTTTTCTTTACATTCGAAAAAGATTTGTTTATACTAATCATGAGAAATAATATATAAATGTAAGGATGTGATCATATGAAAATTGAAAAAATTAACGATAACCAGATTCGTTGTACATTGACACATGCCGATTTGGCTGCCCGCCATTTGAAACTAAGTGAACTTGCATATGGTACTGAAAAAGCCAAGTCCTTATTTCGTGATATGATGCAACAGGCATCATTTGACTTTGGTTTTGAAGCTGACGATATTCCATTGATGATAGAAGCAATTCCAACTTCTGCTGACACAATTGTACTTATTATTACAAAGGTTGAAGACCCGGAAGAATTGGATACCCGTTTTTCAAAATTCACGTCTGCAGGGGAAAATGATTTTCCTCTCCCTGAGACATTGAATAAACTTGAAGGTGCAGATGAATTTTTAGACTTACTCAATAAAGTAAAGGGTGCTGCTGCCAGCGTATCTGCTACATCATCAGAACAGGAAGAGGAAAAAACGGCAGAAGATGCACCTGTTCCACTCAATGTCAAATTATATTCCTTTGACAATATCGACCAGGTCATTCAAATGGCACAGTTAATCGGTTCTCTTTATCATGGTGCTAATACTTTGTATCGTGATAACAACAGTGATGGTATTTACATTCTGGCACTGACACAGTCAGAGCATACAAAAAATGAATTTAATAAAGTCTGTAATATGCTTTCTGAATATGGTTCTCCGGAGAAGGTATCTACTACGATTCTCGCATTTCTTGAAGAACACTGTGAGATTGTGATAGCAGCCGATGCCGTACAGAAACTGGCGCATCTTAGCTAATAACAGATATTCATTTATCGTACCTGCTATGATGTAATCATTATTTTTAAGCAAAAAAATGTCCGAAATTCTTCAAATCGAATTTCGGACATTTTTATTTTAGTCATTTTAATTTATTTTCCTGCTGCTGTCATTGCTGCATTGATCTTCTCAACAAGTAAATCTGCATCAATACCATGAACCATAGCTGCTTCTTCTAATGACTCCATCTGTGAAGATGGGCATCCAAGACAATGCATTCCAATTTCCATTAAGATTGGAGCTGATTCTGGAAATACATTCAACAATTCGCCAATTTTTGTAGCTCTTGTAATCTGTGCCATTTTCAATTTCCTCCTTATTGTTTCGTGTTTCCTATTATAATCCCATACATTGAATTTAGCAACTCCAAAAATGTATCAAATATCTGAATTGTCACTTCAATTCTCATAGATTTTATAAGGTTTCTGTATTTGGAATCGTTTCACCAGTTTCCCAACGAGAAACTGCCTGA
>OGXI01001159.1_pt1 | contig 22397 bp, 18 predicted proteins | sample 1576221 | NCBI WGS metagenome assembly OGXI01 (sample SAMEA3541523, study PRJEB24748) | human gut metagenome | biome: human gut; feature: human-associated habitat; material: faeces | place: China | collected 2012
CGTTGGAAGCCTCTTCGTCGAGGTTCGCGGTGGTAACCATCATGGTTTCGTACTTTGCCATATTCTGTAGCACCTCCTTTTGGACTTTTGGCCTTCCGACTTATGCGAAAGGCAAGGATAACTGTACTGTTCTCAGCACAGCAATTTATTATATCAATTCCCATGCACTTTGTCAAGGCACAAATCCTGCGTTTTCGGCCCTGTCGCGCAGATTTTTTGCGCTTGTCAAACGCGGGCGCGGGTGGTAGAATTTTGTCTATAGGGAAACAAAAGGGGAGATACCTGTGCAAAATTTAATCTTCAGCTTAAACGCCACCCTGCCGGTGTTTTTGACCATGGTGGCGGGCTGGCTGCTGCGGCAGTGGGGCTTTCTGCCCAGGGAGTTCTGTAAGGCGGCGGACAGGCTGACCTTTAAAATCACACTGCCCATCATGCTGTTTTTGGACATGTCGGCGGTGGATATCCTGCATGATTTCCGACCGAAGTTTGTGCTGTTCTGCTTTGCGGCCACGCTGGCCGGCATTTTAGTGATCTGGGGCGCAGCGCATGTCCTGATCCGTGATAAGTCCATCGTAGGCGAGTTCGTGCAGGCCAGCTACCGCAGCAGTGCGGCTGTGCTGGGCGTGGCGTTCATCCAGAACATCTACGGCACGGCGGGCATGGCCCCGCTGATGATGCTGGGCAGCGTACCGCTGTTCAACATTTTTGCTGTGCTGATTCTGATGCTGGAATCGCCCGAACAGAAAGGTGCCCCCTCGCCGAAGCAATTGCTGAAAGGCGTGGCCACCAACCCGATCTTGCTGGGCATTATCACCGGCACGGTGTTTGCGCTGCTGCCGGTCAGCCTGCCTGCTGTTGCCACTAAAACGTTGAACAATCTGGCCTCCGTCACTACCCCGCTGGCGCTGCTGTCCATCGGTGCAAGTTTTGAGGGGGCCAAGGCCATCAAAAAGCTGGTGCCCACGCTGGTAGCAGCCCTGCTGAAGACCGTGGGGCTGGCGGCGGTGTTTGTGCCGGTGGCTGTGGTGCTGGGGTTCCGGAATGAGGAATTGATCGCGCTGCTCATTATGCTGGGCAGCCCCACGACGCCCAGCTCTTACGTCATGGCGAAGAATATGGGCCATGAGGGTGTGCTGACGTCAAGCTGCATTGCCACCACGACACTGCTCTCGGCGCTGACGCTAACGGGGTGGATCTTTCTGCTAAGGAGCGGGGGATACTTATAATATGGTGCCTCTCATTTTGTAGGGGTCGATGCGAGCATCCTCCCCTACAATGCTGCGATAAACGAAACCTGCGCCCTGTGTGAAAGCAGAGCGCAGGTTTTTCATTTCTCCTTTTTCGCGTAGACGCGCACACAAATGGTGTAACTGATGGCATAAAGCACAGCAGTCAACAAGAGCGACAGGGCGATTATGCCCGCTATAAGGGCGGTTTTGGCTTGCAATGTGGTATTCATGCCGGCAATGCCCACCTGCGTCTGGTTTTGTAGAATCTTCTGTGCGGCAAAACACGCCCCGAAAACGATAGCAAACACAATGAACATTAAATACGCGCGCGACTTGGCCGCACCAAAACGGTAGGTGATTGGCATCAACAGCGCGTTCATCAGCACCGAGACCTCGGCGCAGGCCAGGATGCCGAGGGTGTACTCGGCCCCGCCAACACCTGCCAAAAACACCAGTGCCAGCGAAAGCACCGCACCGATGGCCGTGCTGGCCGCACACAGCAGATACTTGCTGCCGATGACCTGCCCCGGCGTTACCGGCAGAGTGGCGGCGTAGGCGTCCCAGTGGGCCTGTTCATCGTAGTTGATGGTCGAGGCCACGTAGATGCCCCACACCACCGTCATGGCATAGGCCAGGTAAGCCTCTCTCGTGACCAAAATGAGCACTCCGTACAGCGCCACCAGCAGCAGAATGTTGCCCTTGAAGCTGCGGGTCATAATGCTGATGTCTTTATACAAAAGTCCTTTCATTGTGCATCCCTCCCGCTATAAAAGCGCATGATGTCATCGATGCTGGCACTGTCGCAGACGGCATCGGGCAGGGCGGTGTGGACGGCGGTGCGGTCCTTGACCAGCGTTTCGCAGCCGAACGCCCCGCGTCGGGTGTAGATGGCACAGCCCTCGGGCAGGCGGGCAAGGTCGGTCTCGGCGCAGCGCAGCAGGCCGTATTCCTGCAGCAGATCGTCCTTATTTTCGCAGAACAACAACTGGCCGTGATGCAGGTAGGCGATGGCATCGGCGACCTGTTCCAAATCGCTGGTAATGTGGCTGCTCATCAGCACGCTGTGCTGCTCGTCCTGGATGAAGTCCAGCAGCAGGTCCAGCAGTTCGCCGCGCACCACAGGGTCCAGCCCTGCGGTGGCTTCGTCCAGGATCAGCAGCTCCGGGTCGTGGGCCAGGGCGGTGGCAAGGCTCAGTTTCATCCGCATGCCGCGGCTGTACTCTTTAATTTTTTTGCTGCCGTCCAGCTCAAAACGACGCACCAGCGCGTCAAATTTCGCAGTGTCCCAGCGCTTGCCAAAGATGCCCGCCATGCTTTTGCCCACGCAGGCAGCGTTGAAGCAATCAGGGAAATAGGCATCCTCAAACACCACGCCGATGCGGGCGCGGATGGCGGGGTCGGCAGGGGAGCCGCCCAGCAGTTCCACGCTGCCGCCGGTCGGCCGGATGGCCCCGCACAGCAGTTTCAGCGCAGTGGTCTTGCCTGCACCGTTCTCACCGATCAGGCCCAGGATACTGCCCGCCGGGACCGCAAGGTCGACGGGACCCAGGGCAAATGTTTTATAATGTTTCGTAGCACCGCGCAAAGCAGCGGCTGTGGTAAGCATAGTTCAGCCCTCCCATAAAAGGCGCAAGGTCTCGGCGACCTCCTCATAGCCGATGCCGCCCAACCGCGCAGCGTCCACCGCGCCTTGCAGGCAGTCTTCGACTTTTTTCAGGTGTTGTTCATGCAGCAGGGCGGGATTCTGGGGTGCCACAAAGCTGCCGCGGCCCGGCTGGGTCACGAGGAAGCCCTCGGCCTCGAGGTCCTCATAGGCGCGCTTGGTGGTAATAACGCTGATACGCAGTTCTTTTGCCAGCAGGCGGATACTGGGCAGAGCGTCCCCCTCATGTAGTTGGCCGGACAAGATCTGCTGCTTGATCTGCCGTGTGATCTGCGCGTAGATCGGCTCCTGTCCGCTGTTGGATAGGTAAATTTCCATTTGTGAGTACTCCTTGTGATCGAACTGTACACATTCGATATATACAGTATATACGCAGTATACACAGTTGTCAATAGGCAAACAAAAATAAAAACCAGACAGGCCCGGTGGGTGGGTCTGCCTGGTTGATTCGTTCTTCAGCTCCCTCCGGGAGGGGGCTCCGCCCGCAGGCGGTGGAGGGAGAGAGCATTACCAAATTATCAGCTGCTAAACTCTCCCTCCGGCGCTTCGCGTCATCTCCCCCGTACCGGGGGAGTCTGTCTCGCAGGGGGAGACTTTCTCAAATTAGAACGCCACTTTCTTGGCGATGTAGTCCTTCAGCTCACTGATGGGCATACGGACCTGCTCCATGGTGTCGCGGTCGCGGACGGTCACGCAGCCGTCGGCCTCGACCTTGTCGTCGCCGACAGTCTGGAAGTCCACGGTGATGCACAGCGGGGTGCCGATCTCATCCTGGCGGCGGTAACGCTTGCCGATGGAGCCGGCGTCGTCGTAGTCGACCATAAAGTCCTTGGCCAGCTCGTTACGGATCTCCATGGCCTTGTCGCCCAGCTTCTTGGACAGGGGCAGCACGGCGCACTTGAAGGGAGCCAGGAACGGATGCAGATGCAGGACGGTGCGGACATCCTCCTTGCCCTTGCTGTCGGTCAGGTGCTGTTCGTCGTAGGCTTCGCACAGGAAGGCCAGAGCCACACGGTCACAGCCCAGGGAGGGCTCGATAACGTAGGGGATGTAGTGCTCGTTGGTCTCGGGGTCGAAGTACTCCAGGCTCTTGCCGGAAGCCTCCTGGTGGCGGCTCAGGTCGTAGTTGGTACGGTCGGCAATGCCCCACAGCTCGCCCCAATCAGTGAACGGGAAGGCATACTCAATATCGGTGGTGGCGCGGCTGTAGAAAGCCAGCTCAGCGGCTTCGTGGTCACGCAGGCGCAGGTTTTCTTCCTTGATGCCCAGGGACAGCAGCCAGTTCTTGCAGAAATCTTTCCAGTAGGCGAACCACTCCAGGTCAGTGTCGGGCTTGCAGAAGAACTCGCACTCCATCTGCTCGAACTCGCGGGTACGGAAGGTGAAGTTGCCCGGGGTGATCTCGTTACGGAAAGCCTTGCCCACCTGGCAGACGCCGAAGGGCAGCTTGCGGCGGGTGGTGCGCTGGATGTTGGCAAAGTTCACGAAGATGCCCTGTGCGGTCTCGGGGCGCAGATAGCAGGTGGAGGAGGAATCCTCGGTAACGCCGATGGCGGTCTTGAACATCAGGTTGAACTTGCGGATGGGGGTAAAGTCATGCTTGCCGCAGACGGGGCAGACGACCTCATCATGGCTGGCGATGAATGCGTCCATCTCGTCAAAGGTCATGGCGTCGACGTCGACGTTCTTGCCCTGCTCACACTCAGCGATCAGCTTATCGGCGCGGTGGCGGCTCTTACAGGCACGGCAGTCCAGCAGGGGATCGGAGAAGCTGGCCACGTGGCCGGTCGTCACCCAAGTCTGGGGGTTCATCAGGATAGCGGCATCCAGGCCGACGTTATACGGGCTTTCCTGCACGAATTTCTTCAGCCAGGCCTTTTTGACGTTGTTCTTGAACTCAACGCCCAGGGGGCCGTAGTCCCAGCTGTTGGCTAGGCCGCCGTAGATCTCGCTGCCGGGGTAGATGAAACCGCGGTTTTTGCACAGGTTGACAATCATGTCAAGGGTCTTTTCACTGTTCTTCATACATAAACTCCTTCCGCATGGCTGGCTGCCACACAAAGCGATTTTTTCCCACCGCGCCGGACGTTTTCCGACACGATATGGCCATTATACCATAGTAAAGGGCAGGGGACAAGGCAGTTTGAGGAAAAAAGCCGCTATTATGCCTCCCTCTGGGAGGGAGAGAGCCTTGCCTTAAGCTCTCCCCCCACCCGCTTCACGGGAGCCCCCCTCCCCGGGGGGGCGATGAGGTACAATTATAACAACACCGCCGCAATCTTCTTGGCCAGCTGGGTCAGTTCGGCGCGGGTCAGGGTCTTGTCGGCGGCCAGGCGGGCCAGTTCGGCCTGCACGCGGTCGATCTTGTGCGCAGGGATGCCGATACGCGCCAGCTCCTTTTGGGTAAAGGGCGGCTCGTTTTGCTTCTGCCCCAGCCGCGATGCCGCCAGCGGGTCCACGCCCCACAGCACTTTTGCCATATGTAAGCCCTCCTGTTTGTGGTAAACGTCCAAAATTTGTGCAGGTTTATCGATATTATACCAAAAAAGGCAGCAAAGCGCAAAGGAAAAGCACCGGGTTTTGCGGGCAGTTTATCGTACTGTAAAATCCTTTTTGGCTGGCAAAACACCTCGCCGGGGCGGCGACCTCGACGGATTGTCATATTGACGATGTCCATTTTTGTATATTTTACTAAAAAATCGCTCACCCTGTCCAAAAATTTCAAAAAACTGTTTCTTTTGTGAAAGAAAAAAGCTATAATCTAAGTAACTAATTGGAATAGAACCGCGCCCGCTGCCGGGCACGGAGGATTTTTGAGGTGACCACTGATGGTTTATACAATGTTTGATCCCAAACTGCTGGACGGCGTGCAGACCGTGCATTTCATCGGCTGTGGCGGCTCCGGCACCTATCCGCTGATCCAGATCCTGCACAGCCAGGGCTATGCGATCACCGGCTCGGACGTAGAGGAGACCAAGAACACCGAAGCCGAACGTGCGCTGGGCGTGCGGGTGTTTATCGGCCACGATGCCGCTAACGTGGGCAATGCGCAGCTGGTCGTTTACAGTGCCGCCATCCATGACGACAACCCCGAGCTGCAGGCCGCCCGTGCCCGCGGCATCAAAGCGGTGGAGCGCAGCGTGCTGCTGGGCTACATCAGCCGCAGCCATCCGCAGAGCGTCGGCGTAGCCGGCACCCATGGCAAGACCACCACCACCGGCATGATCACCACCATGCTGGAGCTGGCCGGCAAGGACCCTGCTGCCGTTATCGGCGGCAAGCTGCCCCTTATCGATGGTTACGGCAAGGCCGGCAACGGCCAGAGCGTCGTTATTGAAGCCTGCGAGTACCACGAGACCTTCCTGCACCTGACCAGCGCAGTCGGCGTGATTCTGAACATTGACAACGACCATCTGGAATATTACGGCACTATGGGCCAGCTGAAACTGGCCTTCCAGAAGTTTGCGCTGCTGTCCCGCACGGTGGTCTTTAACATGGACGACCGCAACACGATGGACGTGGTCAGTTCCATCGACCGCCCAGTGGTCAGCTTCGGCATCCACGAGGAAGCCCGCATCCGTGCCATCAATATCAAGGAGTACAAGCCCGGTTTCTTTGAGTTCGACGTGCTGGAGCTGGGTGAGCCGTTCGCCCACCTGCAGTTGGGCATGCCCGGTTACCATAATATTTATAATGCACTGGCCATGTGCGCCTGTGTGCGCCCCCTGCACCTGAAGCCCGAGGACGCCGTGCGCGCTGCTGCTGAGTTCCACGGCACCGGCCGCCGCTTTGAGATCAAGGGCGAGTGCAACGGTGCGGTCATCGTGGACGACTACGCCCACCATCCCACCGAGCTGGCCGCCACCCTGGCCACCGCCAAGGAGATGGGCTATGAGCGCGTGATCGCCGTGCACCAGCCGTTCACCTACAGCCGCACCAAGATGCTGATGGATGACTTTGCCAAAGTTCTGAGTGTGGCCGATCAGGTGGTGCTGCTGCCGATCATGGGCAGCCGCGAGAAGGACGACGGCAGCGTGAAGAGCGAGGATCTGGCCGCCAAGATTCCCGGCAGCATCGTGGTCGACGGGCTGGAATCCGCCGCCGAGTGGGTGAAAAAGAACGCCCACAAGGGCGACCTGGTCGTCTGCATGAGCTGCGGCGACCTGTACAAAGCCGCTGACATGATGGTTGGCAAATAAGTTTTCCCCCACAGGCTGCCCAGCCGGGCGGCCTGTTTTTGTAGAGTACGCGGGCGGATGCAAGCATCTGCCCCTACAGATCAACGGCAACTATATCATTCATTATTGTAAAGGAGCCTCTCCCATGAACCAGCACTTTCTGCAGCTGTATGCCGACTTTATCGTTAAGGTGGGCGTCAATGTGCGCCCGCGGCAAAATTTTATCGTGCGCTGCCCGGTCACGATGCCGGACTTCGCCCATGCCTGCGTCCGCGCCGGTTATGAGGCGGGTGCCAAGACCGTCGTTGTCCGCTGGGAGGACGACAAGCTGACCCGCCTGAACATGGAAATGGCCGACGAAAAAGATCTGACCGCCATGAAGCCCTACGAGCTGCGCAGCTACCTCGACTATGCCGAGGACCCGGACGGCTGCTGCACGCTGGCCATCCATGCCGAGGATCCCGAGGCCCTGGCCGGGCTGGATGCCGGCAAGCTGAACCGTGTCAGCCTGGCCCGCCGCACCTTCCTCAAGCCCTGGCAGGAGTACACGATGAACGACCGCGTGCAGTGGTGCGTGGCCGCCGTGCCCGCCCCGAGTTGGGCCGCGAAAGTCTTCCCTGAGCTGCCGGTGGAGGAAGCCGTCGAGAAGCTGTGGCAGGTCATTTTTGACGTCTGCCGCGTTTCCACCGGCGACCCCGTCACTGCCTGGCAAGAGCATGTTGCCAAAACCAAAGCCCGCCGCGACCAGCTGAATGCCTGGAACCTGGACCATGTGCACATCGTCAGCTCCAACGGCACCGACCTGACCGTCGGCCTGGCCGACGACGCCACCTGGGAGGGTGCTTCCAGCAAGACAGACGGCGGTATTGAGTTCATCGCCAATGTGCCCACCGAGGAAGTGTTCTGCGCACCCCACCGCGAGCGGGTCAACGGCACGGTCTACGGCACCAAGCCTTACGTGTACAACGGCCAGCTGATCGAGGGCTGGCACGTCACCTTTAAGGACGGCAAGGTCGTTGAGCATGGTGCCGAGAAGAACGCCAGCCTGCTGGCCGAGTTGCTCTCCACCGATGAGAACTCCAACCGCATCGGAGAGGTGGCCTTCGTGCCCGCCTCCAGCCCCATCAACCGCAGCGGCGTGCTGTTCTTCAACACGCTGTTTGACGAGAACGCCGCCTGCCACATTGCCTTTGGCGCAGGCTACCCCACCAACATCAAGGGCGGAAGCGCCATGACCCGTGCCCAGCTGATGGAAAAGGGCCTGAACGACTCCGCCATCCACGAGGACGTGATGATTGGTGCCCCCGACACCCACATCACCGGTACCACCAAAGACGGCCAGGAAGTCACCATCTTTGTAAACGGTGAATGGGCATTTTAAGATGATCGGACCTGTCAAAACGCAAACTGCGCAAAATATGTGCGGCCTAATGGGCGCAGGATGGGCTTTTTTGCCGTGTGGGGGTTGCATTTTGTGCGCGGGTGTGGTATATTCTTATTGTTCGATGATGATTTTATTGGAAAGTGGGCCGCAAGGTCCGCTTTCTTTTTATGATGGGAGCAAATTTCATGGCAAAACAGCAAAACAGCGGCGGCGCCGTCAAAACGGTCGAAGCCCTGGCACGTCCCGTTGTCGAAGGCATGGGCCTGCGCCTGTGGGATGTCCGCTTTGAGAAGGAAGGCCCAGACTGGTTCCTGCGTATCCTGATCGACCGCGACGAGCCGCTGGACACCGACACCTGCGAGGCCGTTTCCCGCGCGATCGATCCGCTGCTGGACGAGGCAGACCCCATTGAGCAGAGCTACTACCTCGAAGTCGGCAGCCCGGGATTGGGCCGCCGTCTGACCCGCCCGGAGCATTACGAGGCACTCAAGGGTCAGAAGTGCGCTGCCCACCTCATCCGCCCGGACGAGGCCGGCCGCCGCGACATCGAGGGCATCCTGCAGGGGCTGGATGCCGACGGCAACGCCACTTTGGTGAACGGGGAAGAGACCTACACCTTCCCCGTAAAGATGGCGGGCTATGTCAAGCTGTGTGACGACGAAAATCTGTTCGATTGACGATCGACTGAAACCTATCGACTGCAACATATAATTGGGAGGAAACCAAAAAATGGCTACTGCAAACAACGAATTTTTTGAGGCTCTCGCTGCGCTGGAAAAGGAGCGCGGCCTGCCTGAGGACTATCTGGTCGAAAAGATCAAGGCCGCAATCGTCATCGCTGTGAAGAAAGACTACGAGGTCGAGGACGACAACGTTGTCGTCGACATCGACCCCGAGATCGGCGCTTTCCGCGCCAGCCTGCTGCGCGACATCGTGGAGGACGTCGAGAACCCCCACACCCAGGTTAGCCTGGAGGACGCCCAAAAGGTCCGCAAGAGCTACAAGGTCGGCCAGCGCATGGTCACCCCGCTGAAGACCAAGGAATTTGGCCGCATCGCCGCCCAGACCGCCAAGCACGTCATCCGTCAGGGCCTGCGCGAGGGCGAGCGCAACCTGCAGTGCAGCGAGATGCAGTCCCGCGCCCATGAGCTGATTACCGCCACCGTTGTTTCCGTCGACCACGAGCGCGGCAACATCGTGCTGGATCTGGGCAAGGGCGGCTCTGCCGTGCTGCCCCGCAACGAGCAGGTCCCCGGCGAGAGCTTCAACGAGGGCGACACCGTGCAGGTCTATGTCGTGGACGTGCTGGCTACCGACCGCGGCCCCCGCGTGACCATCAGCCGCACCCATCCCGGCCTGGTCAAGCGCATGTTTGAGCTGGAAGTGCCCGAAATTTATGACGGCACCGTTGAGATCAAGGCCATTGCCCGTGAGGCTGGTGCCCGCACCAAGATGGCTGTGTGGAGCAAGAACCCCGATGTTGACCCCGTCGGTGCCTGCATCGGCGCCCATGGCTCCCGCGTGGAAAAGATCGTGGAAGAGCTGGGCGGCGAAAAGATCGATATCATCCGCTGGAGCGAGGACATCAACGAGTTCATCTCCGCAGCTCTGTCCCCGGCAAAGGTTGTCAAGGTGGAGCTGCTGCCCGGCGAAACCAAGAGCTGCCGCGTGACCGTGCCTGACCACCAGCTGAGCCTTGCCATTGGCAACAAGGGCCAGAATGTGCGCCTGTGCGCCCACCTGACCGGCTATAATATTGACATCCGCCCGGAATCCGGCTACTATGGCGAGGAGGACGAAACCCCGGCTGAACAGCCGGCCGAAGCCCCCGCCGCCGAGACCACCCCGGAAACCGGCAAGGAATAATGAGCACACGCCGTGCAATGCGGCGCTGAGACTGAAAAGAGGTCAGCCATTTGCAACAAAAACCGCAAAAAAAGGTGCCGGTGCGCCGGTGCGTTGGGTGCAACACCCAAAAACCGAAAAAAGAACTGGTGCGCATTGTGCGCAGCCCCGAAGGTGAAGTCAGCGTGGACCTGACCGGCAAGCGCTCCGGCCGCGGCGCATACCTGTGCCCGTCGGCAGCGTGCCTGGCCAAAGCACGCAAGGCCAAGCGGCTGGAACATGCCTTTGGTGTGCCGGTGCCGGATGAGGTGTTTGAGCGCCTGACCGAGGAGATGGCCTGTGCCGAGCAGGCAGTAAAGGAGGCGATGCCCCGTGGCGAATGATAAGGACCCATTGTTGGGTGCATTGGGAATTTGCCGCAAAGCCGGCAAGCTGCTGCACGGCTATGACCGTGTGGAAGAAGCTGTGATGCGGGGCAAGGCATGCCTGGTGCTACTGGCCTGCGACGCCAGCAAGCGCACCACGCAGCATATGCAGGATACCTGCCGCGGGGTGATCCCCTGCGCGGTGATGCCGCTGAAAGGCGAGGACCTGCGCATGCTTACGCCAAAGCCTGCTGCTGTATTTGCGGTTACGGACGAAAACCTTGCACACCTGTGTGCAGGCTACCTCAAAAAGCAAGTGAAGGAGGATTCAGCCAATGGTTGATTTCAAATACAAAGTTACGGATATTGCAAAAGATTTTGGCATCAGCACCAAAAAGGTTATCGAGACTTTTGCGGAGCTGACTGGCGAGACCCGCAAGACGGGCGCGACCTTTGAAGAAAACGAGGTCAACGCCCTGCTGGAAGCCCTGACCCGCGAAACCGCCGTCAAGGACCTGGGCGAGTATCTGGCATCCGGCAAGGAACCGCAGCCCGTCAAGCAGGAGACCAAAAAGCCCGAAGCAAAGCCCCAGGCAAAAAAAGAAGAGCCGAAGCCGGAGGCCGCTAAGCCCCAGCCCAAGCAGCCCAAGCAGCCGGAAGCCCCCAAGGCAGAGCCGAAAGCGGAGCAGGCCAAGCCCGCCCAGAATGCGCAGCCCAAGGCAGCACAGCCCAAACCGGCCCAGCAGGAAAAGCGCAATGATAAGCGCAATGATAACAAGCAGGCCGAAAAGCGCAGCGAAAAGCGCGTGACCATGCAGGAGCTGGCCAGCGAGACCGGCATCAAGGAGCCCGTCGCCACCGAGCAGGTCAAGGTTGACCGCGCCCAGGTGTCTGTGGATACCCGCACCGTGGATGTGAACGTGGATAAGTTCAGCGCACGCTATGATGACCTGGCCGACAGCCGCAATATGCCCAGCAAGCGCAAGAACGCCCCCACCGGCAAAAAAGAAAAGTTCAACAACCGCAATAACCGCCGCGGCCAGCAGTTTGGCCGCCGCCGTGAAACCGAAGCCGAGCGCTTGCAGCGCATCCAGCTGGAAAAGGCCCGCAACGCCCAGCTCAAGATCTCCATCCCCGATGAGATCACCGTTGGCGAGCTGGCTACCCGCCTGAAGCAGAACGTGGCCAAGGTTGTTGCCAAGTTCATGCAGATGGGCGAAATGCACGCTGCTTCCGATGTGATCGATTTCGATTCCGCAGCCCTGATCGCAGAGGAATTCCACGCAAAGGTGGAGCATGAAGTTCATGTTTCTATCGAAGAGCGCCTGTTCACCCAGGAAGAGGACAGCGCCGATCAGCTGGTCGAACGTCCGCCGGTCGTTGTTGTTATGGGCCACGTTGACCACGGCAAAACTTCCATCCTGGACCGCATCCGTTCCACTAACGTTACCGCAGGCGAAGCCGGCGGCATTACCCAGGCCATCGGCGCTTACCAGGTCAATGTCAACGGCAGCCCCGTTACCTTCCTGGATACGCCGGGCCACGAAGCCTTTACCGCCATGCGTGCCCGCGGCGCGGATATGACCGATATCGCGGTTCTGGTTGTTGCTGCCGATGACGGCATCATGCCCCAGACCATCGAGTCCATCAACCACGCTAAGGCTGCCAACGTCAAGCTGATCGTTGCCATCAACAAGATGGATAAGCCGACCGCTAACCCGGAGCGCGTGAAGGAACAGCTGACCAAGTACGAGATCGTGCCCGAAGATTGGGGCGGCGAAACTGCCTGCATCCCCGTGTCTGCCGCTACTGGCGCAGGCATCCAGGACCTGCTGGAACGCATTGTCCTGGAAGCAGAGGTCATGGAGCTGAAAGCCAACCCCAACCGCCGTGCCAAGGGTGCCGTTGTGGAAGCCCGCCTGGATAAGGGCCAGGGCACCATTGCCACCCTGCTGGTTCAGAACGGCACCCTGCACAAGGGCGACTGTCTGATTGCCGGTACCGCCGTTGGCCGTGTGCGTACCATGCGCAACGATAAGGGCGTTGAGATCGAATCCGCCGGTCCTTCCACCCCTGTGGAGATCACCGGCCTGACTGAAGTGCCCACCGCCGGCGATATCTTCGAGGCTGTTGAGGATGAACGCCTGGCCCGTGAACTGGCTGACAAGCGTACCACCGAAGCTAAGGAAAAGCAGTTTGCTGCTTACACCAAGGTCACCCTGGATAACCTGTTTGACCAGATGGCCCAGAACGATATGAAGGAACTGCCCATTGTTGTCAAGGCTGACGTTCAGGGCAGCGCCGAAGCTGTGAAACAGAGCCTGGAAAAGCTCAGCAACGACGAAGTGCGCGTGCGCGTCATCCATGCCGGTGTTGGTGCAATTTCCAAGTCCGATGTTTCTCTGGCCGATGCTTCCAACGCCATCATCATCGGCTTTAATGTCCGTCCGGACGCTGTTGCCAAGGCCGAAGCCGAGCAGGCTGGTGTTGAAATGCGTATGTACCGCGTCATTTACGATGCCATCAACGATGTCTCCGATGCTATGAAGGGTATGCTGGCTCCCAAGGTGCGCGAAGTCGCCTTGGGCGAAGCACAGGTTCGCCAGGTCTACAAGATTTCCAGCGTTGGCACTGTTTCCGGCTGCCGTGTTACTTCCGGCAAGATCACCCGCGATGCCCAGCTGCGCCTGGTGCGTGACGGTATCGTCATCTGCGAGGATGCCATTGCATCCCTGAAGCGCTTCAAGGATGACGCCAAGGAAGTGGCCGAAGGCTATGAATGCGGCATCACCCTGCAGAAGTTCTCCGACGTCAAAGAGGGTGACGTATTCGAGTGCTTCAAGCTGGAAGAATACCGCGATTGATCCGGCATTGAGCCGTTCCCGCTTGTTTGACAAGCCCCGCAGGGGGCTTTATGAGGTAAAGTTATGCCAAGCAAAAACCATGGCCGTATGGCACAGGATATGAAACGCGAGCTGATCGCCATTATCGGCGAAATGAAGGACCCCCGCGTTTCGGGTGGTCTGTTGACTGTGACCCGGCTTGATGTTACCCCGGACCTGGATGTCGCCAAGGTGTACATCAGTGTGATGGGGCGCGAAGGTGGCGCCGACCCGGTTGTGAAAGCCCTGAACAAAGCTTCGGGCCATATCCGCACCGAAGTCAGCCGCCGCATGCACATCCGCAAAGCCCCGCGCTTTGTGTTTACCAAGGATGACAGCGCTGCTTACGCAGTGCACATTGACCAGCTGCTGCAGGATATTGAAAAAGCACACCCCGCAGCACAGGCAGAACCGGAAGAGCAGGAATAACCTGCCCAGACTGTATCTGAAAAGTCGAAAAATTAGTCTGTTTTTACAAACACAGCCGGATTTTGCGCTAAAAAACACAAAGGATCCCTGCGGTTCTTTGCCTTACATCCTGCTTGTGCTTGCGAAATATCTGTCATTTTCGTTGCTTTCAGATACATCTTAACTGGTGCTGCAGCCAGTCATCGACCAAAACGCGCAGTTGAAATTTACGCTTGCAGCTGCGCCTTCCCAAAGGCCGGAACCAACGGGGGAGAGGGAATAGCCCCCAATCGCGGCCGAGAAAAGAGGAGCCTTATGACCGAATCTGTGGATCGGCAGACAGCCGTGCTGCGTCTGCGCGGCGCGGACGATATCCTGATCCTTTGCCACAAAAACCCCGATGGCGATACCATCGGCTGCGCCGGTGCACTGTATCTTGCGCTCAAGGCGCTGGGCAAAAACGCCGCGATTTTATGCAGCGACCCCATCCCCAAAATGTATGATTATATGGAGCTGCGCTGGTTTGACGGCAGCTTTAACCCTGCATTTGTGGTGGCGGTGGATGTTGCCAGCATCCAGCTTTTTGGCGAAAATAACAATGTGCCGCAGTATGCCGCCCATACCAACCTTTGCATTGACCACCATGCCAGCAACAGCGGCTATGCCTATGAAACCCTGCTGGACCCCGGCGCCGCCGCGGCCTGCGAGTTTTTGCTGGATGTGATCGTGGATATGGGCGTGACCATTACGCCGCAGATCGCCAACTGCCTGTATACCGGCATTGCAACCGATACCGGCTGCTTTAAGTTTGCCAGTACCACGCCCCGCACCCATATGGCGGCGGCCCGCGTGATGGAAGCAGGTGCCGATGTGGAAAAACTGAATGCCCGCCTGTTTGAATCCCGCTCCCATGCCCGCATAACTGCGGAACGCATGGCGATGGAAAGCCTGGAATATTATTTCAACGACCTGTGCGCCGTGATCTGCCTGACCTGGGACCAGATCGAATCTTCCGGCGTGGCGGGTGCCGAGCTGGAGGATCTGACCAGCCTGCCGCGCTCCATTGAAGGCGTGGAGGTTGGCCTGACCTACCGCCAGCAGCGGGATGGCAGCTTCCGCATCAGCGTGCGTACATCGGGCAACATTGATGCCTGCAACATTGCGCGCCGCCTGGGCGGCGGCGGCCATGCCCGCGCAGCCGGGTGCGAGATCAGCGGCAACCTGGATAACGCCAAGCATGCCGTGCTGGAGGAAGTCCGCAAGGAGTTGCAGCGCTGCGGCTTGCTGGATCAGGACGCTGGTTGAAGGCCAGCTGCACCACAACGCGCAGCACACGGGGATGCGGCACACGCCTGTAAACCTGCAAGATGGCACCATCTGCTTACCGCCGCAAGGCTGGCACCGCAGCTGGGTGCTGCTGCCGAATGCAGCACAATAAACTGAAAAGGAAAACCCCAATGAATACTTGTGCCATTCTCCCAGTTGATAAACCTGCGGGCTGGACCAGCTTTGATGTGCTGGCCAAGCTGCGCGGTGCGCTGGGAACGCGCAGGCTGGGGCACGCGGGCACACTGGATCCTATGGCGACTGGTGTGCTCGCCGTGTTTATCGGCAATGCCACCGCCGCGGCGGACCGCCAGCCTGACCATGATAAAACCTATGAAGCTACCATTCGCCTTGGCCTGCGCACCGATACCGGCGATGTGACCGGCACTGCGCTGGAAACCGCTCCTGTTACGGTGGGTGAAGCAGAGCTGAAAGCCGTTTTGCCGCAGTTTATGGGCCGGCAGATGCAGCTGCCGCCGATGTATTCAGCGGTCAAGATCAACGGCCAGCCGCTGTATAAGGCGGCCCGCAAAGGCCAGACGGTGGAGCGCACCCCGCGCCCCATCACGATTTATGAGATTACCTACCTGGGCAGCCCGGCACCGAGGGATTATACCATCCGAGTCAGCTGCTCCAAGGGCACCTACATCCGCGTTCTGGCGGAGGATATCGGTACAGCTTTGGGCGTGCCCGCCACATTGGCGGCACTGCGCCGCACCCGCGCCGGGGTGTTCAAGATTGAGGAATGCCACACCCTGCCGGAAATCCTGGCCGCTGCCGAAGCAGGTACCCTGCAGCAAAGTGGATGGTTGCTGCCGGTGGAACACGTGTTTGCCTCGCTGCCTGCCCTGACGGTGGACGATGCAGTGAAAAAGCACCTCTTCAACGGCTGCCCCACCAGCCACTACCGCGCACAGGACGGCAAATACCGCGTGTATGATGCCGCAGGTACCTTTTTGGGGCTTGCCAACGTGACGCAGGGTGTGCTGCAGGTGGAAAAGATCTTCTGCGAGCGGGCGTGAACGCCTGCACCCAAACCGCAACGGGCAGAACCGCTGTCCGCTCAACAACAGGAAGTATGCCAACTACCATGAATATTTTGAATACACTGGCCCCGGTGGGCGCACCCAACGGCAGCGCCGTGGCCTTGGGCTATTTTGACGGTGTTCACCTTGGGCACCGCCGTGTGCTGGGGGCAGCGGTGGAATACGCCGCGGCCCACGGCCTGACCCCCGCGGCTTTTACCTTCAGCCTGCCGGGCGGGCAGTCGCTCAAGGGCGGGCGTATCTTGTCCGCTGGGCAAAAGCATGCCCGCGTTGCCGCTTTGGGCATTACCGCCTATATGGAACCCCCGTTTGAATCCTTCCGCAGCTTAAGCCCGGAAGATTTCGTCAACAAAATTCTGGTGGAATGCTTTGCCGCCAAGGCGGTGTTCTGCGGCGATAACTTTACCTTTGGCGCATATGCCGCCGGGAATGTGGACCGCCTGAAGGAGCTGTGCGCCCCGCTGGGCATCGCCGTGACCATTGTGGACATGGCACAATACGGCGGGCAGACGGTTTCCTCCACTCGCATCCGTGCCGCGCTGGAGGAAGGCCGCATCGAGGATGCCAACGCCATGCTGGGGGCGCCCTACTGCATTGACTGGCCGGTGCGCCACGGCAAGGGCATCGGCACCTCCAAGCTGGGCAAACCCACCATCAACCAGAACTATCCCGCAGACGCTTTGCAGCCCTGCACCGGCGTGTACCTGACCCGCATCTGGCTGGATGGCCGCTGGTGGCCATCAGCAACCGGTATTGGCCGCCGCCCCACCGTGGATGCCGCCAACGCCCCTGTTACCTGCGAAACCTATGTGCCGGGCTACCATGGCGATACCTATGGCCAGACGCCGGTGCTGGAATTCCACCACTACCTGTGCGCTGTGCGCAAGTTTGGTACATTGCAGGAGCTGGCAGACCTGATCGAAACCGCTGCCCAGCAAAGCATTGCCTATTTTGCCGCAAAGGAGGAAGCGTAATGCGCCGTAAGGATCGTGAAGTGGCGGACCTGGAGGGCCAACTTGCCATTTTGGAACAGTGCCCCGTCTGCCGCGTTGCCATCAACGACCCGGCATCCGGCGTGCCGTACCTTGTTCCGCTGAACTTTGGTATGGCCGCCGGGCCGCAAAGCCTGACGCTGTATTTCCACTGTGCCCCCGTTGGCACCAAGCTGGACCTGCTGCGCGCTGACCCCAATGTGAGCTTTGAAGCTGACTGCCCCGGCACCGTAAGCGGCGGGGCAACCTCCTGCACTTATGGCATGAACTACCAGAGCGTCATTGGCCGCGGGACCGTCCGCTTTGTGGAAGGCGGGGAAAAGCTGACCGCCCTGCAGGCGCTGATGCAGCATTACCACTGCCCGGACCTGCCCTTTGAGCCGGAAATGGTGGAACACACCACGGTTTTGGCCCTGGACGTTGCCGCCATGACCGGCAAACGCCGCACATCGTTTTAGGGGCGAGACCCCATCATCCGAGGAATTCGGAAGAAATTCGGAGGATACTGATTTGGAACGTAAAAAACTGGCTCCCGGTGTATTTATCACCACATTGGATGCCGAAAAATTTAACCGCTGCCGCATTACCATCCATCTGCGCTACCCGGCATTGCGCCGCAGCGCAACGGATGCCGCTGTGCTGCCGCTGGTGCTGGAACGCGGCTATGCGGGCTGCCCGGATATGACGGAGCTTTCCCGCAAATTGGCGCGGCTGTACGGTGCCGACCTTGGCGTGGACCAGAGCAGCGCCGGAATTGACCGCGTGCTGACGGTGGACATCTGCGGCATCAAGGATCGCTTTGCCCTTGACGGTGAGAATCTGACCCGTGAATATGCCGATATCGCCTTTGGTACCATCTTTGAGCCGTACCTGATTGATGGTGTGTTTGACCCGGAGGCTGTGCGCATTGAAAAAGAATCCCTGGCCCGCCGCCTGGATGCCGAGTTCAACAATAAGCGCCTGTACTGTGTGCGCCAGGCCCGCCGCAAATTTTACGGCGATTCCCCGGCAGGCATTGAGCTGGGCGGCTACAAAAGTGACCTGCCCAACGTAACGCCCCAGACTCTGAAAGCCGAGTATGACCGCATCCTTTCGCTGGCATCCATTGATGTGATGGTGCAGGGGGCGGATCCCGCCCTGGTGGAAGAGCTGCTGCTGCAAAAGCTGGCTGGCGCTGCCCGCAGCCCCCAGCGCTTTGCCATGCCGCTGGCCATGCCCATTATTGAAACCCAGCACTTCAGCGAGGAAATCCCCGGCCTGACCCAGGCCAAGCTGTGTATGCTGTTTACCCGCGGCACGCCGGAGGACCTGCCCAGCATTACCGTGATGCGGATGGCAATGAGCGTGTTTGGCGGCTCTACCACCAGCCGCCTGTTCCGCAATGTGCGCGAAAAACAGAGCCTTTGCTATTATTGCGGTTCCAGCGCTCTGCGCGCCACCGGTGTGATGATGGTGGATTCCGGCGTGGAGCCGGGCCGCGAAGCCCAAGCCGAAGCTGCGATCCTGAAAGAACTGAACGACCTGTGCACCGGCCCTATCACCGAACAGGAAATGGACGACTGCCGCCGCAGCCTGCTTTCCAGCCTGGATTCGCTGGGGGATTCCCTCGGAGGACTGGAAAGCTGGTACTATGGCCAGATCCTGCGTGACGAAGCGCTGGCCCCGCCGGAATACGGCAAGGTGCTGACCAACGCCGTTACGGCGGACGAAGTGCGCGAAGTGCTGCAGAGTTACCATTACTCTGTTGGCTACACGCTGACGGCAAAAGGGGAGGGGGAAAACGCATGATGGAACACGCAGAACACAGCCCGGCTGCCATCCGGGAAAAAGCCGCAGGGGCGGTCAACTGCCAGAGCGTGACCCTGCCCAGCGGCTTGACGGTTTTGTGCCGCACTATGCCGGGCTACAGCTCGGTACACGCCATGTACGCCACCAACTTTGGCTCCGTTGTGCGGGAATTTACCCTTAACGGCAAACGGATCCAGCTGCCCGCCGGTACCGCGCACTTTCTGGAACACAAAATGTTTGAATCCGAGCAGGGCGATGCGTTCGACCTGTATGCCAAAACTGGCGCTGCGGCAAACGCTTTTACCAGCTATGACCGCACCTGCTATATTTTTACCGCAACCGGCATGACGGATGAAAACCTGGATATTCTGCTCAACATGGTCGGTCATCCCTGGTTTACCAAGGAGACCATCGCCAAGGAGCAGGGCATCATCGGGCAGGAAATCAAAATGTATGACGACAGCCCGGATTGGCGGCTGCTGACCGCACTGTTCCGCTGCCTGTATAAAAGCCATCCCATCCGGGACGATATCGCCGGCACCACCCAGAGCATTGCCGAGCTGACGCCCGAACTGCTGTACGCCTGCACCGATGCGTTCTACCGCCCCGGCAACATGGTGCTTTCCGTTGCGGGCAACATCACGCTGGATCAGGCTGTGGAAGCCTGCCGCCGCAACGGTGTGTATGACGCAGTGGAACCCCCGCAGGTGGAAACCATCTTCCCGCAGGAAGCCGATACGGTGCAGCACAAAGAAACCACCTTTACCATGCCGGTCAACAAGCCCTGCTTTGCCCTTGGCTACAAGGAAGCCGCCATCAACCGCGGCGATACCCGCATGGAGGTCATCGCAGACCTGCTGCCGGACCTGATCTGCGGCGGGCTGACGAATCTGTACCGCAAGCTGTATGATGAATCGCTGGTCAACCCGGAGTTCAGCGGCGATTATCTTTCCACCGAGGGAGCCTGCATCATTGCTTTTACCGGTGAAAGTGAGACCCCGCGTGAGGTTGCCCAGATGGTGCGGGATGAAATTGCCCGCCTGCGCCAAAACGGCGTAGACCCGGAGCTGTTTACCCTGGTCAAAAACCAGATGTACGGCGAAATGCTGGCTGATGTGGAGAACGTGGACGATGCCGCCGAGGAGCTGGGCATGGCCTTCCTGAAAGGCCGCACCCTGGCAGATGAAATTGAAGCGCTGGCCGCTTTGACCGTTGACGATGTGAACAAGGCACTGCAAACCATGCTGCTGGAAGAAAACAGCGCCTATATCCAGATCGACCCGAAGGAATGAGGTGTAATGGCAGATGTCTTTTGATGTTCAGTTTCCCGGCCTTGGGCTGGAATTTACCATCAACCGCGTTGCGCTCAGCATTGGCGGTTTCAACATTTACTGGTACGGTGTGATCATCGCCGCGGGCATGGTGCTTGCCATGCTGTTTGCTTTCCGCAATGCGGATGATTTCGGCATCAACTCCGACCGCCTGATCGATGTGATCCTGGTGGGCGCGGTCATGGCAATCGTCTGCGCGCGCATTTATTATATTGTGTTTGCGCCGTTCAAGTATGAAAGCATCTGGCAGATGATCGATATCCGCCAGGGCGGTATTGCCATTTACGGCGCGGTCATCGGCGCATTTGTGTTTGGCGGCCTGATGGCCAAGATCCGCCGCATTCCCATCCTGCCGCTCTTTGATCTGGTTGGGATATGCTTCCTGATTGGTCAGGGCGTGGGCCGCTGGGGCAACTTTGTCAACCAGGAAGCTTTCGGCAGCAACACCACGCTGCCCTGGGGCATGTATAGCGAGGGTACCTATAACTACCTGCTCAGCGTACAGGCCACCCTGGCCGCTGAGGGCGTTACTGTGGACCCCACCCAGCCGATACACCCGACCTTCCTGTACGAGAGCATCTGGTGCCTGGTGGGGTTTGTGCTGCTGGCAAGCCATATCAAAAAGCGCCGCTTTAACGGCGAACTGTTTCTGCTCTACATCATCTGGTACGGCCTGGGCCGCTACTGGATCGAGGGTCTGCGCACCGATGCGCTGATGGTCACTTCCACCCTGCGCACCAGCCAGCTGGTGGCGCTGGTGTCTGTGGCCACGGCGGTGGTGCTGCTGGTGGCCGGGTTGCAGCGATTTAAGGGCGCGCAGCTGATGGTGCCGCTGCAGGTGAGCAACCTGAAAAAACTGGATGCCGCCGGAACTTATTTTGTGGTGGATGAACTGCCCGCAAGTGCGTCCCATCGCGAATTTGTTCAGGCCACTGCCGCCATGAACCGCCGCCTGGAGGAATTTGACCTTGACGAAGCGGAAAAAGTGGAAGATAATAGTGACAATGGTGAAGCGATAGAAGAGGGGAATGTGGTAGCCGAACCCCAGCAGCCCGCCGAAGCGCCGGAAGCCCCGGCCCCGGAGGACGAAGCAGGGGAGTAACGTTTAGGTGCATCCTGCACCTGAAAACCACAGGAGGGAATGCAAAGATGAGTGCACAGATCATTGACGGAAAGGCCCTTGCGGCCGCAACCAAAGCTGAAGCTGCCGCCGAAGCAGCGGCCCTGAAAGCCAAGGGCATCGAACCCTGCCTGGCTGTGATTCTGGTGGGCGAAAACCCCGCCAGCCAGGTGTATGTGCGCGGCAAGGTAAAGGACTGCGGCGAATGCGGCATCAAGAGCCTGGAACTGCGCATGCCGGAAACCACCACCCAGGAAGAACTGCTGGCCAAAATTGCAGAGTTGGCAGCCGACAAAACCGTAAACGGCATTCTGGTTCAGCTGCCGCTGCCCAAGCAGATCGATGAGCGCGCCGTGATTGACGCCATTCCGCCGGAAAAGGACGTGGACGGTTTTTCCCCTGTCAACGTGGGCCGTATGCAGACCGGCCAGCCCTGCTTTTTGCCCTGCACCCCGGCGGGCTGCATCCGCATGATCGAATCTACCGGCACCAAAATTGACGGCAAAAACGCCGTGGTCATCGGCCGTTCCAACATTGTGGGCAAGCCAGCAGCCCTATTGCTGCTGGCTAAAAATGCAACCGTTACGGTCTGCCATTCCCACACGGCCAACCTGAAAGAAATCTGCGCCAACGCGGATATTCTGGTTGCCGCCGTTGGCCGCGCTGGTTTTGTGACCGGCGATATGGTCAAGCCCGGCGCCGTGGTGATCGATGTCGGCATCAACCGCGGTGCGGACGGCAAGCTGCACGGCGATGTGAACTTTGAGGAAGCAGGCGCCGTGGCGGGTTACATCACCCCGGTGCCCGGCGGCGTTGGCCCCATGACCCGCGCCATGCTGA
>OGXI01001160.1_pt1 | contig 22388 bp, 18 predicted proteins | sample 1576221 | NCBI WGS metagenome assembly OGXI01 (sample SAMEA3541523, study PRJEB24748) | human gut metagenome | biome: human gut; feature: human-associated habitat; material: faeces | place: China | collected 2012
CTGCTGTAAAGAGCCGGATCCGGACAAAGACTGTTGGGTGGCTGCATAATTCTTATGAAGCATTCTTTGAGAAAGAAACTCCCTATTTGCCGGGATTGGATTGCTTTTTTCAAGTCCAGATGGGGAAATTGGACGAGAGGGTGGTTTTAAGTCATGCAGATGCCGGTTGTTTCTTTCGGAAAATGAACCTGTGCTGCGAGGTGATATACAATCCTCTGACTGTACTGCCTAAAGGTCGGGGAAAGAAGGAATATAGAAGGATTTTGGCAGTCGGTCGTTTTTCATTCGGACATAAAGGATTTGATATTTTAATAAAAGCTTTTTCTGTTTTTGTGAAAACTCATCCGGACTGGACACTGGAAATTGTGGGGGAGGGTCCTGAGGAAGCGCTTTACCGTTCATTGATCAATGAATATGAATTGGAAAAGAGCATCGCGCTGCATCCTTTCACGAAAGAGGTGCAGGAGTATTATGCACATTCCAGTATGTATGTGCTGAGTTCCCGTTGGGAGGGATTCGGCCTGGTGATGATAGAGGCTATGGCGCACGGGTTACCTGTTATTGCATCTGATTTACCGATAACGCGCGAGTTGTTGAAAGACAAAGATATGGCCGTTCTTTTTGAAACAGGGAATATAGCTCAGCTGGCCGGTTGTATGTCGTATATGGCTGATCGGACGGATTGGGAATGGATGGGAAATAAGGCGGTGGAGTATGCTGATACATTTCATATAGAGAAGGTATGTGACAGTTGGAATAATTTACTAAAAAAGTAGTGTATGGTACAAGATGAACAGGAAAAATGGGATATTGTGATCAAGCCTCGGTCCGGTTTGTTCCGGTTGGATCTGGAAGAGGTATGGCTGTATAGGGATTTGCTGGTAATGTATATCAGACGGGATATCGTCACTTTTTATAAACAGACTGTTTTAGGACCGTTATGGTTTGTTATCCAGCCACTGCTTACTACCGTCATGTTCATGTTTGTTTTTGGCGGTATTGCCGGTATTCCTACCGACGGACTTCCCCAACCGCTGTTTTATATGGCGGGCTTACTTTGCTGGAATTATTTCTCGGAGTGTTTAAGCCGCTGTTCGGATACGTTCAACGCCAATCAGAATGTATTTGGAAAAGTATATTTCCCTCGTCTGGTGGTACCCTTGTCCATCGTTATATCTTGCATGATAAAGATGGGCATTCAGTTCGGATTGTTCGTTTTAATTTATATTTACTATTTGTGCAACGGATATTCGTTGATGGTCAACGGATATGCTTGGTTGGCTCCCTTGCTGCTGCTCATGTTGGCAGGACTTGGTTTGGGGTTCGGATTATTGATATCCTCCTTGACGACCAAGTACCGTGACTTGCGTTTCTTGATTACTTTCGGGGTACAGTTGTGGATGTATGCCACTCCGGTTATTTACCCTTTGTCCGTGATGAGGCAGAGTCATGAGCAGTATATGTGGATCATTGTGGCGAACCCGCTGACTTCCCTTATCGAAACATTTAAATTCGGATTCTTGGGGGTGGGGACTTTCAGTTGGTTCCACTTAGGCTACACGTTGGCGTTTACAGTGGTGATAATGCTTTGGGGGATGGTGACTTTTAATAGAGTGCAACGTAGTTTCATGGATGTGATTTAAAAGAAGGGACAGAATGGGAAAAATAGCGATAGAGTTTCAGAATATCAGCAAGCAATATGCATTGGGAAGCATCGGAACCGGCACGCTGAGCCGTGATTTGAATCGTTGGTGGGCGCGGATCCGTGGAAAGGAGGATCCGTATCTCAGAATCGGGGAAGAGAATGACCGTTCCAAGAAAGCGACGGGAGATTTTGTATGGGCGTTGAAAGATATTAATTTCCATGTGGAGGAAGGTGAAGTGCTGGGTATTATAGGTAAGAACGGTGCGGGAAAGTCCACTTTGTTGAAAATCCTTTCGCGGGTGACTTCTCCTACTGCCGGTTGTATCTGTGCACGGGGGCGTATTGCCTCTTTGCTGGAAGTGGGTACAGGCTTTCATCCCGAAATGACAGGACGGGAGAATATTTATATGAATGGTTCCATCATGGGGATGACCAAGGCGGAGATTACCCGCAAGTTGGATGAGATTGTGGCTTTCGCCGGTGTGGAGAAATATATCGATACTCCAGTGAAACGTTATTCTTCGGGTATGACCGTGCGGTTGGGATTTGCTATCGCTGCCCATCTGGAGCCGGAAATTCTGGTGGTGGACGAGGTGTTGGCAGTGGGCGATGCGGAATTCCAAAAGAAGGCTATTGGCAAGATGCAGGATGTATCGAAAGGAGAGGGACGGACAGTCTTGTTTGTCAGTCATAACATGGCAGCGGTAAGAAGTTTGTGTACAAAAGGAATATGCTTGGAAAATGGTACCGCGGTTTATCAGGGGACGGTTCATTCTGCCATCGATTATTACTTGAAAGAGAAAGGGACGGTCCGGAAAAGTAAAATTATAGATTATGTGGGTTGGACGAAAAATACGTTTCATATAGATTGCATTGAGATAAACGGAACGGAATGTGCCTCTTCCACTATTCATGGAGGTCAGAATTTTCTGACTGTGAAAATACAGGGATATTCTGAAGAGGATATGATGTATGATGTAATGCTGGTTTTGAAGAGCAGGACGGAAGTGCCTTATGCTACTTATGCTCCGGGACATTATTACGGGAGTATCAGTCATTTACCTAAAGGGGATTTTTGCATCGAGAGGCGTATAGGGCTTCCGCCTGTGCTGAGTAAAGGTGTCCTGCAGGCAGATTTGTTTATACATCATCCTATGGTGGAATATTATTTGAAAGCAGTTCGTTGCTGTTTGCTGGAATGTGAGGGGTTTCAAAGTGGATTCGGGCATGCACTGACACAAACGTCCAACGGCTTTATCGGATTGGAGGATATAAAAGTTTGATCATTATGTTCTATTATGAAGATGAAGAAAAAAAGAATCGTATATAGTTTGACTGGAAGAGGGCTGTTCTCAGAGTTGTCTAACCTTGCATTGGCATTGGTCTATGCGGACTATAATCAGGAAGAGCTGACTGTCAATACAAGGAACTGGAATGCAAGGGTAGAGAAAGGCTGGAGTGATTATTTCGAATCGGTCTTGCCAAACTGTAACGGGGTGATGTGTTCGCAATATATTGTTTATAAAAAGGGGAAACCTTGGTGGGGAAATATCTATTATAATCCGTCCGCTTTTTTCCGGTATTATATTTTCTATATAATGAATAGGATATATCTGTTATTTCATCCGGAAACGGAACTAGGGAATGAGGTCTTTCTAAAAATGAGATCGGAGGATTTTCTGGAGAAACTGGAAGATATCAGAAATGATTATGGCTCTGCCTTGCGGAAAATATTAAAATTTAATGAAAAGACAACCGGCTATATAGAAAAAAGGAAAAGCGAGATGAATTTGCCGATAGATTACATAGCGGTACATATAAGGCGGGGAGATAAGATAGTTTCCCGTGAGATGAAGGAACTCGGTTTGTCTCTTTATATTGATGCTGTTAAAGGGAAGAAGCATATCAGCCGTAATGTGTTTATAGCTACGGATGATGGTTCTGTGACGGATAAGTTGAAATCCGTACTGGTTGCCGAAGGATTTAATGTTTACTGGAACACAGCTGTGACACAAACAGGATTTGACGAGTCTTTGTTTAATACAAAGGATAAAAAAAGTAGATATATAGATACGTTGAATATGCTGTTGGATATGGATATTCTGATCCATTCTTCATTTTTTATCGGTACTTATACTTCGAATGTCAGCCGGATTGTGCCTCTGTATGTCGGATTTGATAAATCGCTCAGTCTGGATGACGAATGGAAACTTTAGATTGTAAAAAGCGGAAAATTATGTCACAAAGAAAATTTTCGATTATAACCATTAATTATAATAATAAAGAAGGGTTGAGGAAAACCATAGAAAGTGTGGTCGGTCAGTCTTTTAGGGATTTTGAGTATATTATTATTGACGGAGGGTCTACGGATGGAAGTATTGAAGTGATAAAAGAGTATGCCGGTAAAGTGGACTATTGGGTATCGGAGCCGGACAAGGGTATTTATCATGCCATGAATAAAGGAGTTTTACAGGCGCATGGAGAGTATTTGAACTTTATGAATTCCGGTGATGAATTTTATAACAATGGTGTGTTGCAGGAGGTGGCACCTTCATTGGACAGCGATATTGTTGTTGGAAAAATAGTGCATGGCACAGAGGTGTGGGGATTTCATAAGGAGGATATAACGCTGATGGATTTGATTCGGGGAACTGTATTGCATCAGGCTTCATTCTTCCGTAAAGAACTTTTTGATGAAAACAGGTACGACGAGAGTTATAAGATTGTATCCGATTGGAAATTTTATATTCAGACCTTGATATTCAACAATGCGACGTTCCGCAATATTCGTTCCATCGTTTGTAGGTTTGTACCCGGAGGGGTCAGTGAAACGGATGCCGGAACAAGAGATATGGAAAGAAAGCGGGTGTATAAGGAACTGTTTCCGGATAGAATGATGAAGGATTATATAAGACTGGAAAAGGTGGAATCTCCTTTATTGGAACTGATTCCCGAACTGAATAAAACTGCGGGCCTTCATCAGATGGCATACAAATTGGTCTGTGCCTTGTTGTGGGTGCATGGAAAGATAAAACGGGTGCGTGTTAAGTAAGCAGTAAATTGGTCTTTTCACTTGAGCCATGCCCGCAGGATAAGTCTGATGCCATATAGCGCATACTTTATTTTTAGAGAAAGTGGAAGATGTATATAATTGTTTTTTCTGATTCTTAGCATTCTGTCCCATAATTCATTGAAGGGGATTTCCCGTGAGTGTTGGGTATAGAACAAGAACGAACTTTTTATGTAATCGGCCGACAAAGCACGTAGAATATAGGTGGGGAATGTGGCCGAAAGTGAAGTCATCAGATCGAATGCATCCATGAAAGTGCACAGTTTGGGGGTGTAGTTTTTTTGCGACAGGTTCATGGCGCTTGATTTTCTTGTGACATAGTGATAATAGGGGGAAGTGGTGTATGCGGCTGATTGGCAGTGGCTCAGGTATTGAAAAATAAAGAGCCTGTCTTCATTATAATAAATATGTTCATTGAATTTTAGGTGATGTTTGTCAATGATTTCTTTATGATATAATTTATCCCATAAGTTTCCTTTGTATTTGTAATGCCTGTCGTTAAACAGGGAGTGAATGGCCTCCCACTGGGTTAATTTGCCGGATTTCACTTCGTTGATGTGGTAAATCGGACGACCATCTTCATTTTCAATGATATATCCGCAAGTAGCCAGACCGGCTTCGTTTGTCCGGATAAGTTGATAAAGAGTGGCTATCATATCCGTTTCTATCCAGTCGTCGCTATCCATGAAAGCTATATATTCTCCTTTTGCGGTTTCCAGTCCTTGGTTTCGTGCATGGCTGACTCCTTGGTTCAGAGTGTGTATTACCTGTATTCGTTGGTCCTTGCAGGCGTATTCGTCACATATTTTCCCGCTTCCGTCCATACTTCCGTCATTAACCAGCAGTACTTCAATGTCTGTCAGTGTCTGGTTTAAGACGCTGTTGATACACAAAGGCAGGAATTTTTCTGTATTGTATATAGGGATGATGACAGAAACCAACGGCATAACTTATAATTCTGTGAGTTTATAAATAAGATCATTCTTTAGTCGGCGAAGCGTATAAAGCAGGTTGCTCGGATTCTGAAACGTTTCTTCCAAGGGCATGATGACGGGAACATACTTTATCTTTAACCGGTGCCTTATGCAATAGACATTGATCAATCTTTCTGATAAATAGCCGAACAGACGTGCCTGATCCGGATAGGCGGACAGTTTTACCCGTTTTTCTAATTCAAACAATACGCTGAATAGCCACTGGGAGTATTCGTCAAAATGTTTCCGTCCGGTGATAAACATATTATATCCGGAATAGGCATTGCAGTGATACATGAATGTATGAAAAGCTTCAGCATATTCGGGTGTGAGGTGTTGAATGACTTCTTTCAGCAAATTGAGGTCATTGACTAGATGGAATATGGCGTATTGTGTAGCGACGTTATAGGGATAATGACGCTTGGGAGAGAGGATGATGTCATAATCATTTAATAAGGTTTCTAAATCAGGAAATCGGTAAGTTTCTTTTAGAAATGAATCTATGTTGATGAAACTCCTGTCTGGTGAAAAAGCCGGAAACGGGCGATGAAAATCAAAGAAGCGCCTGTAATGATTGAGCCCTATAATGTCACACTTTAGATTTTTCCAAGCCCAATAATGGGCGGTTAGTTCACAAAAGTGAGGATTCCTGTCGGATATATTATCTCCTGTGTTATCTAGTACAGGGAAGAATCGGGCACTGGTTAGGGAGGCCCCCACCTGTATGGGACAGAAGTACTCATGCTGTGGTAGCCGGCTGTCCTTATGGGCACATACTAATATTTTTATATTTTTTCCCATGTTTGTGATTGAGGGTTATAGCGTTTGATAATGCGTGCGGGATTTCCTACCGTGACACAATAGTCGGGTATGTTTTGGGTAACCACACACCCGGCACCGATAAAACAATGTTTGCCGATGGTGATTCCGGGCAGTACAATCACGTTGGCTCCTATGATGGTATGTTCTCCGATGTGGATAGGAGAAGTGGTGATACCTTGTTCGATGATGCCTTGAGTGATATCCTGGTAATTGTGATCTAATCCTATCAGGACTACGTTTTGTGAAATATTGACCCCGTTGTCTATCCGGATGGGACCGATGACCGTATTGCCGAGTCCTATCCGGCAATAATCGCCGATTACGATGTCGCCTACGGCATTGTTCAAGCAGGAGAAATCTTCCACTACCGAATATTTTCCCATCTGGAACAGGTGGAACGGTGGAAGGTCTTTCCGTACACTGGAATAAATGACTGAACCCCGGCCTTTTTTTATGTAGAAAGGCTGCCATACGCGTATCCACCAATAGGGGCGTGTCTTTACCGGATGCATGATGAAACCGTGTATCCGTTTTTTCCATTGCGGGTGTTGCTGTAAGTACTCTTTTATATTCATAATTCTATCCATGCTGTGTATGGTTGAACTTCTGTGCCATTCCTTTCAAGTGAAACAAGTTGAGAAGCATAATGATTACAAAATAAGGTGTCTGCCTGAGGATTCTGCTCATGTATTTATATCTCATATTGGACGGAATGGCCAGGTATAACGCACCGTTCAGCAAGATAAGCAAAATCCACCACTTTATGGAAGAAGCCGGAGAGAAAATGCAGAGAACACATGAAAAGAATCCGATGAGCGCCAACAGAATGCTGCGGGGGGCGATAAAGGCTTGGAGGGTTTTCAGCAGATAATCTCCGTTTCCGTTCAGTAAGGCTGTGGGGAGGTTACGTCCCATTTTTAATGCAAGGAAAAGCTGGGTGGCTATCCAGCGGCGGCGCTGGTTACGCAAGGCATCCGGTTGCCGGACTTTTTCGTCCAATGTTTCTAGGGTGTCTATATATTCAATGTGAATGCCTTGACGGAGCAGGAGTTCTTCCAGTTCTTTGTCTTCGCCCGTACTATGGGTATGGATGATGTTCCGGACAAACCATCGGAAATCGAAAGCCATTCCGGAGCCGGTAAGGGCAGATGAAAATCCCAGCCGGATGTGTCCCTTGCGGAAGATGGAATTGTTCATCTCTTCGATGGCGGCATCCAATAGGGCTATGTCTGTATTCATATTTTTGGCTTTGCGGTGTGTCTGTATGGCTTTTATACCCTGTGAAACTGCCTTATTCAGTTCTTGAAGATAACAGGGTGAGATCAGATTATCGGCATCCAGTATGAGGACATAATCGTATGGCTGGTCTGTGATGGTCTCTGCTGCAATGCGCAGGGCTTTTGCCTTGGAACTTTCCTTTTCATGCAGTTCTATCAAGCCGATGCGTTCTTTGCGCAGTGAGGCATTGGTTTCGGGACGCATGTGGTCGGATATGACTATCAGGTCGTAAAGCTCTGCCGGATAAGTTTGGCGCAGAACGGAAGTGACGCAGGCGTGAATGACCGCATCCTCTTTATAGGCGGGAACAAGGATGATAAAACGTTGCCGGACAGTAGTCGCGGGATATTTCTTTTGTTTGAAGAAATGAGAGGCGGCAGAAAACAGGACTATATACCCCACACTGACGGAAAGGTAGATATATAGCGTATATTCCATGATATGTATAATTTCCGATAGCATGGGGCTTTTATTTTTTCTTTCTTAAAAGCATATTGAATATCATGCCTGCCGCCAGAAAGGGGATAGCTTTCATGGCTTTGTTGAATTTGCTGTCCACCAAGTAGTTTGGAGTGGCTATTGCCATAGTCAATAAGAAAGTGAGTAATAATCCCCACCATTTTAGGCAGGCGCTCCAGTGGAAGTATACGGACAGGAAACTGAACAGGAGGAGGATACCTAGCAGGATGGTGCGAGGGAAAATGAACCATTGCAGAATACGGTCGGCATAATCAAATTTTCCACTTAAAATGGCACCGGGCAGATTACCGATATTGGTGAACAGGGAATAATATTGGGTTTTAATCCAAGTGCTATGTTGGGTATAGAATTTTTTCTTTCCACTATTCTTCAAGGCATATACATGGGTATTATTTAAATATTCCACATATATCCGTTCGCGGAGCAGCAGGGATTCGATGACTTTTTCATCGTCATCGTCTTTTAAATGACGGATGTTTTCTTTGAACCAAGTGAAGTCTATTGCGGTTCCGGAGCCGTTCAGCGAAGCTGAAAGTCCCAAATTGACATGCCCCGCACGAAGAATGGAATTGTTTATCTCGTCGGTGATGGCATTCAATATGCTGACATTGCTGGGTCTTTCCTGATAGATGCGATGGGTTTGGATGGCATTGGAGCCGCTGGCATACGTATTGTTGACAACTTCAAGAAAGTTGGTGTCCACTACATTGTCCGCATTCATGATTAAAACGATATCGTATTGTCCTTCTTGTAATTGTGACATTGCAGCTTTGACAGATTTCATTTTTGAACTTTTCTTGAATCTGGCTTGCAACAGGGTGATGGGATATTGTGCCAGCTGTCTGTTTGTTTCCGGCTTCAGGTGGTCTGAAATGACGATAATGTCATAGCAGTCTATAGGATATTCTTGTTGCAGAAATGATTTGACGGTATAGGGTATGTAGTCATCGTCCTGATAGGCCGGTATCAGAATGGCGAAACGGTGTTTTACTCTTGATTCGGAATATTTGTCGGTGCGGTTGCCTGTTGCCGCTATGGCGTACACCAGCAGGTAAAAAACAGTAAAGGCACATATCGCGAAAAGTAGTAGTTCTATGTATGCTAGAAATATCATGGCTGTTTGTCTTTGTTTCTAAGTTTGAAAAATGCTTTTGTTCCCTCCCAATGTGCTTTGGCTATGGCTTTCTTTCCTTTTCCCAAGGCGGTCAGTATGTTTTTGGGACATACAATCATTGTCTGGTATAAGATGGAAACCGGAAGTTTCCAGTCAAAGAGATTGCGGTAGGCATATAGTAATCTGTTTCTGCTCAGGTAATAGTATTTCAACGGACTTTCTTTTCCGGTGGAGCTGCTGTCCTTGTGCCATATTTCGCAAGCGGGATCGTACCATAGTTCGTAGCCTTCCCTATTGATATAGGTGCACCAGTCCAGTTCCTCATAATATAGAAAATATTCTTCGGGCATCAGGCTAAGCTTGTCTATTATTGTTTTTTTCAGTAACATGGCGGCACCATGCAGATAAGGCGTTTTTTGGGCGGGGTAGTGGTCTTTATTTATTTTTCCTTTGCCTATGGCTCTGTTTCTTAAGGTAATGGGCGAAAGTTGGGTGTATCCTGCAAATTGTATGGCGTGCGGTTCTGCATAATCACGGATTAACGGGGAGACACCTGCTATCTTGTCGGAGGACAGAAGGCGTTTTATCAACAAGGGTATGGCATCTTTGACCATACAAACATCATTGTTCAGCAAGAACAGGTATTTTCCTTTTGCAAGGTTTATACCCAGATTGTTACCTCCGGCGAATCCTAAGTTCCGCTCACTGCGTACGGCTTGGATAAAAGGATATGTTTTTTGTAGCAAGGCGGCTTCATTGGCAGTGGAACCATTGTCAATGACTATCATTTCATAACTGACAGAGAATACAGTGGCTGCCCACGAGTCAATGAATTCGCAGGTGTCGTGAAAACCGTTATAGTTCACGGTGATGACGGATAGGTCAGGCTGCTGGTAGTCCATGTATTTCTGAGTATTGTTTATCTAAATAAGGTCCTAAAAAAACAAAGGTGAAACAAGAATAAATCAAGATTCCGTTAGGAAACTGGAAATAAACCATATTGGCGTAAGAAGCTACCAGTATGCCTGCACAACCGCATAACATACCTGTCAGCGGTCCCCGGATTTCCGGATTTCGGATTTTGAATAAAAGGATGTAGGAGCCCGATAGAAATAGAATGGCATGCATACCCAAAAACACACACAGTCCCACTATTCCCATCTGTTTCCATACATCTACCAGACTGGAGTCTGAAGGACAGATGGAAACGAAATAATATTTGTTATGGGGAGGAACTACCCCGTCTATGGCTCCCATGCCTATGCCGAAGGGCATTTCATCCATGTAGGCATTCAGTGCTTTCTGGTTCTCGAAACGAGCCATCATCGATTGATCCTCTGTGTCAAAGACAGTACGCATACGACGGATCAACTTATTGTTCTCTCCGATCTTGGTATATTTCAGCATTCCTATCCCTCCGGCAAGCAGGATAAAGGAGATGATGCCTATTTTCCAACTTTTAGACAGGAACAGAAAGAGCCCCAGCCCTGCAATGGGTACAGCTATGGCCGATCGGGTTCCCGATATTAACAGACCATAAAATCCTGCCATACCCACTATTAAATAGAAGAGTCTGAGAAATAGGTTCTTTGTATAGAAAAAAGTAAGCGTGAAAACAGTGCAGGATAATCCCATGCTGGCACCGAAAAGACCCGCGTCAGTGAAAAATGAGAAATAGCGGATGCCGGAATGGATAAAATGGGTACGTGCTCCGTAGGCCCACAACCAGCTTAGCTCGGTACTGTCAAAACCTTTGTTCTTTTGCCAATATCCTTTTGCGACAGCCAGTAGGGTCATGATACCCCATAGTATTAAAAAATAATGGATAAAAGTGTAGCGATTGCAGTGTATGGATAGAATAATACAGGTCAGAATAGGGTATAAGGCCCAGGGTCTTAAAATACGAAGCCATGCTTCCATGTAAAATTCACCGGTTATACCATTACCTATGTTGATGATACAATATAGCAGCCAGACCAATGTGATGCAGGTATAGACGTTTAGTATTTTCCTGAAATGATGATTGCTTTGCAACTGTTTCAGAAGAATAAGGGCCAACATGATGCCGTAGAGCAAATCAAAGATATTGGTAATGGCAATAGGGATGGAATGATATCTGTTAATTCCCATTATCAGGTAATTCAGCATAAAGGTGATGGCCAGCAGAATGACGGGTCTGTTTATGCATATGAAGATAAAAAGCGTGGCAAAAGGTATGAACCCTATTGCAACTCCTATGGAGGGCTTCATGTTGAGGGCTGTCCATAGGCATAAGCACAGTCCGATAATGAAGCTGGCCAGAATTTGACCTGTATGGGTTATATTTATTTCTTTTGCTATCATTATCTATTTTCCTTTGTATTCAATGGCGGTCAGTCCGAGTTGGAACAGCCTGTATTCCATATTCTTAAAGTTCGTGTAAGGAGGTAATTGTCCCGTAAAGTCTTCCACTGTATTTCTGTCTGCTTGTGTCAGATAGAAAAGGAGGGGTACTTCTTTTTGTTTAACTTGTAACAAATGCTCATACAGTGCCTGATCCGTATTTTTCCAAGTACGGTTGGCACGGACAACCAGCAGATTGATGGATGCTTCATTTAACAAAGCCGGAGGCAGAGGATTGCTTTTCAGGACCGGGTGTTCGATTAGAAGTATTTCATCCTTTTCCAGATCGGGACATAGTTCTTTCAAATTGTTTGCCTGTACATATTGGCTGTCTTCGCTTAGAAAATCTTCATCGTATGTAATGCGGCGGACGTTTAGTCCGATGCTGCTCCAATATTCCTCTATCAGGCGGGCGACATGGGTCTTTCCGTCTTTCTCTTCTGTACTTAACAGATTGATGACCCGCTGTTCCTGTGTATTTAGATGAGGCAGTAAAGCGGTGCTGAGTTGCCTGACGGCCATCTTGTTTATGGCTTTATTATAACGTCTGTATCTTAACTTGCTTTCTCTAGGATATGCGCCGATAACTGTTCCTCCGGTAATTCGTTCTGCACGTATTTTGTCTCTGAGGGTACGGTCCAGTATTTCTATAATCAGAAAATAGCCAATGATGAAAAGTAAAGTCCCCAGTATGGATGCAAGTATAATCATGCGTGCATTGGTGGGGGAGGAGGTCAGTGGAAACAGGGGCGGATTCATGATTTTTAATGAAGCCGAGGTCATTTCCAGGTTCTTTTGTCGCAAGATGGCTGCATTCAAGGCTCCCATGGTAGACATATAGTTGCTTTCCACAAAGCCGATATGCCTTTCTTTCCGGCCCAGGGTAGCGCCGATGGGGGAGAAATAAAGGAAATCTTCATTTAAATTCTCTCTCATTATATCTCGTGCTTCCATTTGGGCTTTAGTTTTTTCGGCAAGGACTATTTGGTCAAGCCACTGGCTGATGAGTGTCTCATAAGATACATTGTTTGTACTTGCGGCTTCGGCACTTAGTTTCAGGGCGAGATCGTTGATGTTTTGTTCGGCGTTACTTAACATGTTTTTTTGTTCTTCCAGCTTTTTCCGGTTCTTTTCGTCCGGAGTGATTTCCATGGTCGAGATCTGGGTGTTCAATTGGGACATTTGATGAAGTTTGTCCATAAACTCATTGTTGGTACGGATCAATTTGGCTACATCACCTAATTTATATTCATAGAAATCGATCAACGCCTTACTGGTGGAGTAATTGACAAGCAAATCATTGTCCATCATCCGGTAAGCGGCGTCCATGCTTGCCACCTGTTTGGTTTGTTCTCCGTAGTTGATGATGCGATTTTCTATATTGTACTCGATTAAAGAATCCTCGGCGGCAGTCAGCATTTTGCCCAATCTGGCCAGTTCTTCTTGAAAGAACTTGATCACATTGTTTGTTTCTCCATAGCGTAGTTCATGGTATTGTTTGACAAACTCTTCATTCAGAATCTCAAGTGTGTTATAAGCTATTCCCGGATCGTTGGCACTATAAGCAATCTCGATCATATCACTGTTTCCCAACCTGGCTACTTTTATATGTTGTGAGAGTAGAGGTACGCTGAAATAAGGGTGGGTATAATTGAGTAGTTGGTAGATGAAATTATTGACGGACGGGCGTTCAAAAGCTACCAGATTATGATAGGTCTTCTCTTCGTTTTGCTTGTCTATCAATGCCTGTAACTCTCGTGGAATACCGGAAACCAGCTGCTGGTAATGTATGGCTGAAATATAACTGGTGTTTCTTTCGGCATCTCCATAGACCAGACAGCGGGCAAGCAGTTTCAGAGATACTATTTTCAGTGTGCGTTCCGTTGTAATGATATTCATTAAATTACTCATGTGCACGGTGGCGTTTCGGGTATCGGTGGCATCTACGTTGTATCCGGAGATGATTCCTGTAAAGATGGTGGTTTTCACATCATACGTTTTTTCCAGATTTCTGGTAAGAAACCATGCTATGATACCGGCTATACATGGAAATATAACCATCCACCAACGGATACGGTAGATAAACTTGACTATGTATTTAAATAATTCCATGCTTCTTATTCCTTTTTGTCTTTTTTCTTACTTTGCCTCTTGTTTTCTTCCTGTTCCTGTATCGTTGTTTCTTGAACGTCCTTTTCTCCTTGTATGGTCAGGATGGGGGTGTGGGAGATTATTTCAAGGGTCAGCAGCTGGTCGTTAATAGTAGAGCGTAGTAAGGCAAAGTCTTGATTAGCGGCAAATTCCTGTTCTTTAGTCTTGGCCACATCATGAATAGAGGTACGTCTGTTTCTATATTCCTGTTCTGCAACAGCCGATGCACCTTTATATAAAGCTATATTTTCAGCTGATCTTTGCAATGTTTCTATATTGGATAAAATCTGGACATATAAATGAGCTATTTGTATTTTAAGGGTTTCGTATGCTTCCTGTTTTCTTAACTCGGCAATATCCACCTGGATTCGCTGGCGCTTGATTCCTCCCCGGAGGTCGAACAGCTTTTCAAAAGGAATACTGATGCCGCCTCCCACATTCCACGAAGTCTGTTCTGTACCTACATACCTGTAAATAAGTGGGGTGTTGACATCCGTATTGCTGGCCACATTGTCTGCTATACCGTAAGAAGCACTTCCGCCGGCATGGATAAACCCCAGCCAGTTCCTTTTCTCTTTCGATAGTAGCTTTTTCTGTAACTGTTTCTCCTTCTCTAAAATTTGTAAGCTTGGAGTGCTGCGTGCATTCTCATAAAGGACACTTAACGGAGGCAGCTTTATCTTTGCATAATCCACATTCATATTCCCCAATATATCATCCTGTGTCACAAGAGGTTGTTGTACCGGTTGTGTTTGCTGCTCTTCCTGTTGTGCGCTTAAATGATGGATAGAACAATACATACAGATGACAAAAAGACATACTTTTCCCATATAATAAATCCCCTTTTTATTCCTAAAACAAATTATTTAAACATCTCCTTTTTGGACAAAAGCTGTCAAAGTCTTGAACAGGATTTTCATATCCAGGAAAAAGGAGAATTCTCTACCGTATTTCAAATCTAATTCTTTGCGTTCTTTAGCGGATAATTTTCCGGCATTCCCCCGTTTTTCCACCTGCCACAAGCCGGTCAGCCCGGCAGGCGCCATGAAGCGTTCGATACTTTCATCGTTTGTCAGGCGTTCGGCTTCATAGAGTGGAAGAGGACGGTTCCCCACCACAGACATGTCGCCTTTCAAGATGTTGACCAGTTGAGGTAACTCATCCAGGCTGTATTTTCGTAAAACGCGTCCTACCTTGGTAACCCGCGGGTCTTTTTCTATTTTTATGAAAGGACTTTCATCCAGTGCGTTTTGTCTGGAAATAAACTCTTCTTCCGGAATGATGAAGTCATCGGAAACCAGCATTCCGCCATTATCTATAACACCGTCATCTCCAAACATCAGTCCTCCTAATTCTTCCATCGAGAAATCTTTGGCAATCTCCGGAGTGCCTTCCGGCTGGTACTGGTTCTGACCGGCAAGGTCTTTCAGCTTTTTATCGGCGTCCGTATACATGGAACGGAATTTCAGGAAATTAAAAATGGTATAATTCGTTCCTACCCGTTTGGATTTGTAGATAACAGGTCCTTTGCTTTCCATACGTATGGCTATGGCAATCAGCAGAAAGACTGGGGACAGGAAGATTAACGCTGCACCGGAGAAAAGGATATCGAAGCAGCGCTTCCATTGGGGAAGGATAAAATGCCTCACGTCTTTTTTCTTCCGGTTATGTGCATATAGCAGTTCCTGCCGTTTATTGATGATGTCTATTTTCTGCCTTAACCGGGCGGTGGTGATGTGCAAACTGACGGTATCGTTTATTCCGCTGTTCAGATAGACTTTGCTGGCTTCGGGAGTCAGCCTGTCCGTAATGAGTACGACATATGCCTGATAGAACTTTTTCCTGAAAGCACCTATCTGCTCAATATCTCCGTTCATCTCCCCTTGTTCGTGAAGGACAATGATGTTCTCACGTACTTTCAGCCTGACACAAATTGTAATGGCATCCTGGTAGTTTTGGGCATAAATCATCTGGACATTTTCGAGCTTGCTGAATTTGCGCAAAAAATCCTTGTTCTTTCCTATATAAAGCAGAAAGGTCATGCTGATTTACTCAATGATTTTCTTAATTCTTACTTTTAACTCCATGGGATTGAAAGGTTTGACAATATAGTCTTCCGCGCCTTCTTGTAACAGGCGGATGCGTTCTGTGGTACTGTCTTCGCTGCTTAGCATAACCACCGGAATGTGTTTGAATAACTGATTGGATTTTATCCATTCCAGAAACTCGTCTCCACGCATTTCGGGCATACGGATATCTGATATAATCAAATCTGGTATGTTACCTTCCTGAAGCCATTTTACCCCTTCGATGCCATTCGGTAACCAAATACAATCATAATCACTGGCCAGATAGATTGAAAGGACTTTTGCAATTGCTATTTTGTCGTCCAAGACCAAAATTTTCTTTCTCATAGAGTAATCTTTAGATTTTAATGGGCAAAAGTAAAGAAAATTATTGTGAATAAACAACTTTATTCTATTAATTTTTTGGCGTAAAGATTGCTTTTCCTTAACCAAGTGTCTGAAATAGGGGATTGAATGGAATAAAAGCCCTTTGGAAAAAGGGAAAAAAGAAGACGGGACAACTCCTGTACATTATATATTGTAGTGTATATGATAAGATTAAGATGTGATATTGTATGATGGATGATATTTATTATATTGAAAAATAGTGTTTTGGAACATAATAAAAATAAATATATTGTTTTGTGTAATTCGAAAAATAGTATTTATCTTTGCTGCCGGAAATGATAAAAGCCATATTACTATGTCGGAAATAAACCAGACGATTAATTTACATGTATCTGTGGACTGTGTGCTGATTGGGTTTGATGGAGAGCAGTTCCGTGTCCTGTTGGTAAGGCAGGTGGGGAAACAGTCCGAGGACGGATATAATAACATGAAGTTGCCGGGCAGCCTTATCTATGACGATGAGGATCTGGATGAGGCGGCCAAGCGGGTGTTGAATGAGTTGACGGGCCTGAAGAATGTGAAGCTTACCCAGTTTAAGGCGTATGGATCGAAAGACCGTACCCGTAACCCTAAGGATGTGCTGTGGCTGGAACGTTTTCATCGTTTGGACGAGAAGAAAATAGACCGCATTGTGACTATCGCTTACCTGACACTGGTGAAGATTGACAGACGGTTCGAACAGCTGTCTGATAAATACGATGCTTGCTGGACACCTGTGACGGAGGTGAAAAGCCTGGCGTTCGACCATTTCCAGATTTTGCAGGATGCATTGGTGCATATACGCCATTATGTGGAATATGCTCCTTCCGCAATGTTCGACTTGCTTCCCCGGAAGTTTACGGCGGCCCAGTTGCGGACTGTCTATCAGTTGATTTATGATAAGGTGTTTGACGTAAGGAACTTTCATAAGAAGATAGCGTTGATGCCATATGTAGTACCTTTGGAAGAAAAACAGGTGGGTGTATGCCACAGGGCGGCACGCTTCTATAAGTTCGACCGTTCAATATATAATAAGTCGGGAACGAAGTGATAACAGACAGATAACTTTAGTCTTGTTGTGATTGCTGTGAGAATACTCCGCCTGGTCGTTTCGGGGAATCGGTATATGCTTTGGGATTCTTCACCGGCCTTTCCTTGGAAGGATAATGCTGATGCATCGGGACAGAGACTATTATTTTAAAAATCTTAATTTTCAATTAAATGTACCTATTAGGTTATGATATTGGCAGTTCGTCGGTAAAGGCGAGTTTGGTAAATGCAGAGACCGGAAAGTGTGTTTCTTCTGCATTCTTTCCTAAAACAGAGGCTGCTATTATGGCTGCCCGCCCCGGATGGGCTGAGCAGGATCCGCAAAATTGGTGGGAAAATCTGAAATTGTCAACTCAGGCTGTCATGGCCGGGAGTGGGATCGGTCCGGATGGAATTGCCGCTATCGGTATCTCTTATCAGATGCACGGACTGGTTTGTGTGGATAAAGGGCAAAATGTATTACGTCCGGCTATTATATGGTGTGACTCACGGGCGGTTCCATACGGGCAGAAAGCGTTTGAGGCATTGGGGGAAACGCAATGTCTTTCTCATCTGCTGAACTCTCCGGGGAATTTTACCGCTTCCAAACTGGCATGGATTAAGGAGAATGAGCCTGCTGTATACGAACGTATTTATAAAATAATGCTGCCCGGCGATTATATCGCTATGAAACTGACGGGGGATATTTGTACCACGGTGTCCGGTTTGTCCGAAGGGATGTTCTGGGATTTTCAGGCAAATGATGTCGCGGGCTTCCTGATGGATTATTATGGATTCGACCGTTCGCTGATAGCTGATATCAAACCGACTTTTGGCGAGCAGGGGCGTGTAAATGCATGGGCTGCCAAAGAATTGGGCCTGAAAGAGGGAATTCCTGTAACCTATCGTGCCGGAGACCAGCCTAATAATGCATTGTCGCTCAATGTGTTCAATCCGGGAGAGATTGCTTCTACGGCAGGAACATCGGGAGTGGTATATGGCGTAAACGGTGAGGTGAATTATGATCCGAAATCCCGGGTGAATACTTTTGCCCATGTAAATCATACTGCCGAGCAGACCCGTCTGGGAGTGTTGTTGTGTATCAATGGTACCGGTATATTGAATTCGTGGGTGAAACGTAATGTGGCTCCCGAAGGTATTTCTTACAGTGATATGAACAGGCTGGCGGCACAGGCTCCTGTCGGCAGTGCCGGAGTAAGTATTCTTCCTTTTGGCAACGGGGCGGAGCGTATGCTGGAAAATAAAGAGACAGGATGCTCTATATGTGGAGTTAATTTTAACCTGCATGGAAAGCAGCATATTGTTCGTGCCGCACAGGAAGGGATCGTGTTCTCGTTTAAATACGGCATTGATATCATGGAGCAGATGGGTATCCCTGTACAGAAGATTCATGCCGGACATGCCAATATGTTTCTCAGTCCTATCTTCCGCGAAACGTTGGCGGGAGTGACAGGGGCTGTAATCGAACTGTATGACACGGATGGATCGGTGGGCGCCGCCAAGGGGGCCGGCATAGGCGCGGGTGTTTATAAAGATAACAACGAGGCATTTGCCACATTGGAAAAACTGGAGGTGATAGAGCCTGATGTGGCACAGCGCACTGCTTACGATGATGCGTATGCCCGCTGGAAATCCAATCTGGAGAGAGCGATGGCTGCCTTTTAAGGACCTTCGGATAAAGAAATGGCTATCCGCCTGTGTGTTGAAAAAAAATAGTAGATAAATTAGAACAAGTTATTAAAATAAGTAAAGAATTATGGCTACAAAAGAGTATTTTCCCGGTATAGGAAAGATTAAATTTGAAGGTAAGGAAAGTAAGAACCCGATGGCGTTCCGTTATTATGATGCTGAAAAGGTAATTAACGGAAAGAAGATGAAAGACTGGTTGAAGTTTGCTATGGCATGGTGGCATACGTTGTGTGCCGAGGGCGGTGACCAGTTTGGCGGCGGAACAAAGAAATTCCCTTGGAACGGTGATGCCGATAAGGTGCAGGCTGCCAAGAATAAGATGGATGCCGGCTTTGAATTCATGCAGAAAATGGGAATCGAATATTATTGTTTCCATGATGTGGATTTGTGTGAAGAAGCCGATACAATCGAGGAATATGAAGCGAATCTGAAAGAGATAGTTGCTTATGCCAAACAGAAACAGGCTGAAACCGGAATCAAATTGTTATGGGGTACGGCAAATGTTTTTGGTCATGCACGCTATATGAACGGGGCTGCTACAAACCCCGAATTTGATGTGGTTGCCCGCGCTGCTGTCCAGATAAAGAACGCTATTGACGCTACCATCGAACTGGGTGGCTCCAATTACGTGTTCTGGGGTGGACGTGAAGGGTATATGTCTTTATTGAATACAGATCAGAAGCGTGAGAAAGAACATCTGGCTCAGATGTTGACCATCGCCCGCGATTATGCCCGGAGCAAAGGGTTTACAGGTACCTTCCTGATTGAACCCAAACCGATGGAGCCGACTAAGCATCAATATGATGTGGATACCGAAACTGTGGTAGGGTTCTTGAAAACTCACGGACTGGACAAGGATTTCAAGGTGAACATTGAAGTGAATCATGCTACGTTGGCTGGTCATACATTTGAACATGAACTGGCTGTTGCGGTAGATAACGGAATGTTGGGATCTATTGACGCTAACCGTGGCGATTATCAGAACGGATGGGATACAGACCAGTTCCCTATCGACAATTACGAACTGACCCAGGCCATGATGCAGATTATCCGCAATGGCGGTTTGGGTAATGGCGGTACCAACTTTGATGCCAAGACACGTCGTAACTCTACTGATCTGGAAGATATCTTTATCGCCCATATTGCAGGTATGGACGCTATGGCGCGTGCATTGGAAAGTGCTGCTGCTTTGCTTAATGAATCTCCTTACTGCAAGATGTTGTCAGACCGCTATGCTTCATTCGACAGTGGCAAAGGCAAAGAATTTGAAGAAGGCAAGCTGACACTGGAAGACGTAGTGGCTTATGCTAAGCAGAATGGTGAGCCCAAGCAAGTAAGCGGTAAGCAGGAATTGTACGAAGCCATCGTAAATATGTATTGCTGATCCGGCCGGAATGGTATTGCACAAGTTTTACCCTTGCAGACCTTTTTTAAGAAGGAGGGCTGTGCAATGAAGTCTGAATGAATTCTGCTAACGGACTATTAAAGAATAAACGGCTGTACACCGTCAGGTGGCAGCCGTTTTTATATTTGTTAGAGGGATATTTATGAAATAATACTCGCCTATATCGAAAATAATATCTACCTTTGCGGCTGCTAAATTACTAAGTTTATTGAATTTATATGATAAAAAAACTATTATCCGTACTGGTCTTAGTTTTTGCCCTCTCGGGTTCTGTGCTTGCACAGCAATCTATGAGTGACCAACAGGTGTTGGAATATGTGAAGACGGGCATGCAACAAGGAAAAGACCAACGTCAGATTGCTACAGAGTTAGCCCGTAGAGGAGTGACACAAGAACAGGCTAAGCGTGTAAAGAAACTTTATGAACAGCAAAATGGGTCTGCTGATAAAGACGCAAATGCAACGATGCAAAATCGGAACCGTTTGCGTGAAAAGACAAAGACGCAGGAAGATATCTATGTAACAGAGAATTTTACTTTCGACCAACGTCCGGCTGCGGGCGGAGTGGTAGGGAAGAACTCGTCGGACAGTGTTTCTGCCAATCGCTATTACGAGGGGATGGGCATGGGCGATATGGAAGAAATGCAGAAGGATAAGGTGTACGGACGGGACATTTTTGAAACCAGAAACCTTACATTCGAGCCGAGTGTGAATCTGGCTACTCCTCCTAATTACCGTCTGGGGCCGGGTGATGAGGTAATCATTGATATCTGGGGTACAAACCAGGCCACCATCCGCGATAATGTATCTCCGGACGGATCTATCACGATCCCCGATTTGGGATTGATTTATCTGAACGGCATGACTATTGCCGAAGCCAACCAATATTTGCGTAAAGAACTGAATAAGATTTATGCAGGGCTTGATAATGAACAGAACCCGTCCTCACAAATTAAGGTTACTTTGGGAAACAGCCGGACGATCCAGGTGAACGTGATGGGGGAAGTGTTCCAACCGGGAACTTATGCATTGTCTTCTTTCTCTACCGTGTTTCATGCACTGTACCGTGCCGGTGGCGTGAGCGATATCGGTAGTTTGCGCAATATACAAGTAGTGCGCGGAGGACAGAAAATCGCTACCGTAGATGTGTACGATTTTATTATGAAAGGTAAAATCAATGATGATATCCGCTTGCAGGAAGGCGATGTGATCATCGTTCCTCCATACGAGGCGTTGGTTAGCATAGAGGGTAATGTGAAACGCCCCATGAAATACGAGATGAAAAACAACGAAAGTGTTGCCACGTTGTTGAAGTATGCCGGTGGATTTTCGGCGTCGGCCATGAAATCGGTCCCTTCGGAGCTCAGTTTATCGCTTTCTGTATTCTTTTATTCGCCTTCAGTTCGATTGTCGGCAATTATTCCTACTGTGAAACCAATTTGTTCTTTATATCACGGCATCCGGCCGGTCTGCAAATCTACCGGATAGCCGTCGGAGGAATGGTGTTTTTCGGTTCGGTAGCCGGTTTGGACATCGTCTGGAATCTGGCAGATCTATTTATGGCCCTCATGACCCTGATCAACCTGATCGCCCTCATCTTTCTTGGTCATTTAGCTTTAAAAGCCCTAAAAAACTACAACGATCAAAAACGCCGGGGTATCAAAAGCCCGGTATTCAAAGCCAGCGATATCCCGGAAATAGAAGACCAACTTTCCGAATGGAAGTAGTGCTGAGCGTGAATCTTATTTTATTGTTAAAATAGCGCATTCTTCTTATAACGATTCCGAATATCTGATTTCATTTTTTAATTTTGTGACAACATTTATAAAAGTCAAATTCTTAAAATAGAGCACGCATGGTCTGCCGCAGAGAACGG
>OGXI01001161.1_pt1 | contig 22385 bp, 19 predicted proteins | sample 1576221 | NCBI WGS metagenome assembly OGXI01 (sample SAMEA3541523, study PRJEB24748) | human gut metagenome | biome: human gut; feature: human-associated habitat; material: faeces | place: China | collected 2012
GCTCCAGCCGGTACGGCACCGTCACGCGGCGGCGCGGCGGCGCGGCCAGCGCCTGGCGCGCGAACCGCTCGATGCGCCCCGCGTACACCGGTCCCAACGAGTTCACCTGCAGAAGCGTGCCCCGCTCGTTCTCAATAAGCACGATCTCCGGCAGCATGAACTTCAGCCGCGGGAACGCCTCGAACAGCTCGTCGGCAGGGGCCGGATTCTCCGCATCGAAGCGGTTGAACGAGAAGTACACGGGCGGCTGTTCCACCGGCCCCTCCAGCTCGCTCTCGGCCTCGTCGAGCGTCGGCAGCGCAATGCAGCGCCCGAGCCCCATATAACGGCACGCCCGCTGCTTGTCGTAGTACACGAACTGGTCGGTGAACCCTTTCTGCATCAGGCAGAACGCATCGACGATATCAGCCCCGATCGGAAGGGTATGCGAGTGGATCTTGGTCATGACGCTCCTTACCGCGCCGGCTCGCAGCCGAGCGCCGTCTTCAACGCCGTGGTCTTCATTATGTTCACGAGGTCCTCCGATCGTCTAGGAGCAGCAACACGCGCAAGATCGCACAGCCCCATAGTATACCCGTCCGCGCGCCGGGTTCCCGCACGCAGCCGCAAGGGGTAGGCGATGTGCGCCCGTCAACGATTCCATGAACTTCTCGTTTGCACACGGGTCGCATTCTATACTGAAATGAATTTCCGAGGACGAAGCGTCACGATCTACAACGAAAGGGCCTCCATGAAAAAGTTTCTCCAAGAATTCAAGGATTTCATCAATCAGGGCAACGTGATGGACCTGGCCGTGGCCGTGGTCATCGGCGCGGCGTTCACCGCCATCGTCAACTCGGCCGTGAGCGACCTCATCATGCCGATCGTGGGCGCGTTCACCGGCGGCGTGAACTTCTCGAACTTGAAGCTGTACCTGCCGCTGGGAGCGGGCGATTCCGCCATCGCCTACGGAAGCTTCATCAACGCCGTCATTCAGTTCGTCATCATCGCGTTCGTGGTGTTCCTTATGGTGAAGGCCCTGAACAAAGCCCGCTCGCTGGCGAAGCACGGCAAGCAAGCCGAGGAGGAGAGGGCCCCGCACTGCCCGTACTGCCTCGAGGAGGTGGCCGAGGGCGCCACGCGCTGCCCCCACTGCACGGCCGAGCTGCCCGAGCCCGCCGGCCTCTCTGCCAAGGCGTAGGACGCTCACCTGTCGAGCGTTGCCGCACCCGCCCTCATACCTGCTCGGGCGGCAGGGGCACGGCATCCTCTTCGGTGGAGAACATTCGCTCGCGTTTCGCCACAAACGCCTTCAAATCGCTCTCGGAGTGGATGTCGAGCTTGCCGTACAGGTTGTGCAGGTGCGTCTTGATGGTGTTCGAGGTGATGTACAGATCCTCGGCTATCTCCTTGCGCGACTTTCCCTCTATCAGGCTGTACATGATCTCCAATTCGCGCTGCGTCAGCCCGAAGTCCTGCGCGACCACCTCGCAGGTGCGATAGCTGTCCGTGGGCTCGTCGGGATCGCCGGGACGCACGAACCCCCAACCTGTGCGCATGTTCGCATTGTTCGTCAGCAGCAACGCCATCATCAGCACCAAGAAGGCCAGAGCGCAGAAGAACACCACGACTTGCTCGGAGCCCGCCAGCACCTGCAGGGCCACGCTGCCCACCACGATGCCCAGCGCGCGCCCCGTCATGAGCGCCGTGCTGGGACAAGAGGCAACCCAGGTGGCCGGCTGGTCGCAATTTTTGATGAGATACGATCCCAAACCCCATAGCACCAGGTCGAGGTACAGGAAGCCCGTCACCTGCAGCACGCCTGCCATAACCGACGTCGGCCCCAGCACGCCCACCGCCAGCAAACCCGCCCCCGCAAGCGGAAACCCTATCTGGTAGATGGAACGGTTGAAGTCCATCTGCAGCACCAGCACCGCCAGCAAGGCGAGCGACGCCGCGAAGAAGTACCCGACAGAGTCGAGCATCTGCGAGAGAAAGCCCGAGAAGCTCAAGAAGCCCAGCGGTATGCCCAGCGCCAATCCCTGCGTGACGGACGTGGCCATGAAGCGGTACGGAATGAACAGATCGTTCGCAGACTCGCGGTAGAGCACCTTCTGATCGGGGAACGCCCTGCCCTTCGCGCAGTAGAACAGCAGCACGATGAAGACCGGCAGCACAAAGGCCACGATCCACCGCAAAAGCGGGTCGAGCAGCGTGATGCCCAGCGACAGCACTCCCGTGGCAAGTGCCGAGGCAATGCCGAACGTCAGCGTGGGCGTCATTCCCAGCATGCCGAAGATGCGCCCCAGCTCAATATGGATGCCCATGGTTCCCACGGCCAGCAGCGCCATGCCCAGCGCCAGCGTCGCGAAGCGGAACGCGTCGTCCGCGATGCCCGCATGCGTCTCCATGAAGAGGAAGAACACGCCCAGCACCATGCTTCCCACGAGGAACCAGAGGTACGCATCTTTGTCGAAGACCTTGATCTTCCTGAAACGGAAAGCGAAAAACAGGCATACGCCCGCGCAGATGAACAGAAACGGCACGATGGTGGAGAGCTCGAAGCCGGCCACCTGGAACGTACCGGGAAAGAAGAAGCCGTCCAGGAACAGCAGAACGGCGAACGTCTTGTAAGCGGTGAAACCCACAAAAAGAGTCGGCTGCTCCCGTACGTCGTGGACAACTTTGCGCATGCCGCCGAAGCGGGCGCCCTCAGCCTCCATATGGTTCCCCCCGATACCCATCGACTTCGCGAGCGAACGCGCAGCCCCACGTCAAACCGGCCGCATAGCCCCCGCTCTCGTTACCGGCGAGTATACCTAAACCCGCTGGAAAAGCATCTAATACTTATGGGGTGAGATGCTCGGGAAGCGTAAACCACCTCTGGCGGAGGATGGCGCCGGCCAAGCCGAAACCGCATTATTTTATCCAGCACGTGCGCCTTGCCCGGCATTTCCGAGGAAGGAATACCGCAAGGAGGTGAAACAGGGGGACGGGCACGAGCGCGACAAACTACTGAAGTTTCGCGAGAAAGCGGAAACCAAGTATCACCCCCTGCTCCCCTTCCGGGTCGCTCCCGGAAGGGGAGCGTCAAAATGAAGGGAGGCGTCGTTCGCCATGAGCACCCGAACACCCGCCCACGGCTCCGAGCGCTACCTGGATTTCACGAACGCCCAAGGACTCTGCTTCCGCATGCAGGTTGAGGACGACCCTCATGACGCCTGCGCATTCACCGTCCGCGTCACCCCCCTGCAAGGCCACGGGGAGCCCGACGCGAGCCAACCCGCCTTTTCGCAGCACGCGCTGCTCTCCGCCCTCACGTCGCGCGAGCGCGACGTTGCACTACTCATAGCCGAGGGCTTCACGAACGACCAGATCGCCCTCCGGCTGTGCATCAGCCTCTCCACCGTCAAATCCCACATCCAGAACATCTTCGCCAAAGCCCACGTGCCCAACCGCACGGCGCTCGTCGCCCTACTGCACGACGCGGCACGCTAGCCTCTGCGCAGCGCCGCACCAAGCAGAACACAGAAGGCGCGAAGTCGAGGGATATCGTCAAGAAGCCAGCCACCCCCCCCCGGAGCGAAGGACCCGAGGAGCGCTCCTCGGCAGCCGAAGCACCTTAGCTAAAGCCTTTTCGCAGAAGGCGCCTCTTCGGACGTCCTCCCCCGCCGCGCCTTAACCGCACAGCGCAAAAGCCCCCCGCCGCGGGGACTGAATGCGGCGAGGGGCTCGAGGAATAAGATGTCGAGCGCGCCTGTCGGTGCGCGCTGCGACCGGGTAGTTAAGCCAGCATCGGCATGATCAGGTACATGACGGCGAACGACCATGCGGTGCATACCGTGAAGATAGCAACCTGGATCAGGCAGATGGGATGGTAGGTTCCCTTGAAGCGGAACACCTTCAGCACCCACTCGACCAGCGGCGCGAACACCACGGCGCCGATGAGGATGGTGGGGATGACGATGGCCCAGCTGGGCGGATAGGTGCTCACGACGGCGGACGCGAACACGATGCCCGCGAACGTGAAGGCCATGCCCGTCTTCTTCCACTTGGGGTACCAGATGAGGATGGCCAGAGCGCCCGTGACCACCTGCACCATGATGAGCAGGGGGAAGTTGCCGGAGCCGTATGCGGGATGCAGCGGGTTCATGACCCACGAGATGATGCCGCCCACGTACATGCCGATCGTGGCCCACGAGCTGCCCCAGATGGTCAGCTGGCCGATGTCGCCGAAGATCTGGTGCACGAAGAACTTGCTCTTGTTCTGGTCCGTGGGGTTCGCGCCCTCGGCCGGCGCCGGGATGGTCATCCACGGCATGAGGCGGAAGATGAGCGAGCACACCGGCACCACGATGGCCACGCCGGCGGACACGGCGATGAACAGCGGCAGCCCCAGCGGGGACACGATGCCGTACAGCAGGGCGTAGCACACCGGGCAGGTGACGATAGTGCCCAGGATGAGCGACGTTGCCACCTTCTTCAGGTCGGACCCGTAGAAGATCACGAACACCTGCACGGTGAGCACGGTGGCGAACGTGAGAATCCAGCCGCTGGCGAACAGGCCGCCGTAGAGCAGCTGGCCCAGGATGAGCGACAGGCAGGTCGTCACGAACATGGTGGTGAAGATGTGGCCGTTGCCCGCCACGCCGGTGCCGGCGTGGGCCGACTTCTTGCGCTCGAGCGCGGCGGCCACGAAGCCCATGATGATCATGCCGATGGAGGCCGGGAGCGCCGCGATGAACGAGCCCTCGGTCAGGTCGGCGAAGAACCAGGCCACGCGGTAGAGGGGCGAACCCTCGATGCAGCCGGTCATCATGGTGCCGAAGTCGTAGATGAAGTTGTTGTTCATGAGCAGGGGCTGCACGTAGCTCATGAGCGCGTACAGCGCGATGGCGGCTACGACGGTGATGCAGAACGCCGGCAGGATCTCCTTGCGGGACACGGCCGTCGCGGGTGCTTTCGATGATGCGGGTGCGTCTGCGACGATGGTCGCATCGTCGTCGATGATCGTGTTCTCCACGATGACACCTTCTCTCGTTTCCGATTGGTATTGCCACAAAACCCCTGGCGAGCAGGCAGATGGCCGCCCTTGTCGCCCTTTGCAGCACGTTATGGATTTTTCCGAGGAAGGATTACGTTGCGGCCCATCCTACCCCACGCCCCCGCCGGAAGGGAATCGGCCGAAAGTACGATCATACCCGCGATATCGTCCTTACGGCCGGTGGCAGGAAGGACGAGTTTTACTCTATGCTGTGCAGCGGGGATGATTCATGGTTTCACGATAACGCCGACCGGTGCGGCCGCATTGCCGCATGCAGGCAAAGGCGCTCTTCCGCTTTTCCGCGATAGTATCGAAGGAAAAGGAGAACCTGTTATGAGCACTTGGTATCCCGAGGCAGACCTGGTCATCCAGCATCCGAAGATCTACACCGTCGCCATCACGTGCGACGAGGTGAAGGAAGGCAAGACGGACTTCCCCATCATCGAGGACGGCGGCGTGGCCGCCAAGGACGGCAAGGTCATCGCCGTGGGCACGGCCACCGACGTCCAGCAGTTCATCGGCGAGCACACCGAGGTCATCGACGCCTCCGGCAAGATCCTCACGCCCGGCTTCGTCGAATGCCACATGCACTGCAAGTGGACCGGCGAGCAGATGCTCAACCTCGACTTCAACGGCGTGACCAGCCGCCAGGCCATCCTCGACGCCGTGGCCGAGAAGGCCGCGAACACCCCCGACGGAGAGTGGATCGAGGGCGACGGCTGGAACGAGCTCATCTGGGAAGACAGCCAGGAGGTCATCACGCGCCGCGAGCTCGACGAGGTCGCCCCGAACAACCCGGTGTTCCTGCTGCACATGTCCGTGCACACCATCGCCGCGAACTCTCTCGCGCTCGAGGCGTGCGGCTACACGAAGGACACCCCGCAGCCCGAGGGCGCCGAGATCGGCCACTACGACGACGGCGAGCTCGACGGCCTGCTGTACGAGAACGGCGCGCTCCAGCCCATGCTGAAGGCCAAGCCGGCCCTTACCGACGCCCAGCACCTCGAGAGCCTCGTGCTCATCGGGCAGCGCCTGAACTCCTTCGGCATCACCAGCGCCATCGACGCGAACCTCAACTACAAGCAGATGCACATCTACAACGAGGCCCGCAAGCAGGGCAAGCTCACCTACCGCGGCAACCTCATGTTCTACCTGGACCCGCAGTTCGGCTCCTTCGAGGACAACCTGCGCCGCCTGGAGGAGATGGACTGCGTCACCGGCTTCGGCGACGAGATGCTGAAGCTCAACGGCTGCAAGGTCACGCTCGACGGCATCACGGCCGCGTTCACCGCCGCCATGAGCCGGCGCGAGTACCGCCAGCGCCCCGGCTTCTACGGCGACACCATCTACACGCAGGAGGAGATCGACGCGCTGGTGTGCAAGGCGACCGAGCTCGGCTGGCAGTTCGGCATCCACACCATCGGCGACGCGAGCGAGGACCGCGCGCTGCACGCCTTCCAGGAGGCCAACAAGATCCGCCCGGTGAAGGAGCTGCGCCACTACCTGATCCACTACCAGCTGCCCTACGAGGACCAGTGGCCCATCATGAAGGAGCTGGGCGTGGGCGTGTGCCTGCAGCCCACCCTCGTGTCCCAGATGGGCGAGGAGCCGCTGTTCTGGCCCGAGCAGGTCGAGCGCTTCCAGTCGCCGGGCCTCATGTTCTCAAACGGCATCATCGCCGGCGGCAGCTCGGATTGCCCCGTCGTGACGCCCGACCCTCTGCTGGGCATGTACTACGCCATTACCCGTGTCGACGAGACCACGGGCAAGACGCTCTCCAAGGGCGACGAGTCGAAGGTCACGCCCATCCAGGCCCTCATCATGTGGACGAAGAACGCGGCGTTCTTCAGCCACGACGACGATAAGATGGGCTCGGTGGAGGTGGGCAGCTTCGCCGATATGTGCCTGTTCGACAACGACTTCATCGCCGGCAACGTGGAGGATTACCGAACCACCAAGGTGGCGACGACCATCCTGGGCGGCGAAGTGATGTACGAGCGGTAGACGCCCCTGGCGTCAGCTTGTGGCCGTCATAACAATCGCACAAGAGGCGTCCGCCGCAAGCGAACGATCTACAAGGGGCCCGGCCGCAAGCAGCCGGGCCCCCCTTGACTCCGTCCAGCACTATGAAAGCTTTCTGCAATCGGGAAATAGCAATCCTCTTACTTCTTGGCGTCTCCATCCGATACGCAGCCCGTCGCTTCCCAAACCAATCCCTTGCTTGTTCGGTAGGCAACGCGGATGCAGGCCATGGCCAAAAAGCAGATGACCATCAATCCCAGAAAAGCGGGGACGAAGGTGCCTGCGAAATCATATGCCGCACCGACGACAATGCCCGAAAACGATCCGAACACCCCCACGCCGGTACGTATCCACGCATGGATCTGCGTGTAGTTCTTAGAACCGAATACCTCTCGAATGAGCAGAGGAAGGCTCACCGACATAAGCGAATCCTGCACGCCGAACAAAACAGCGGACACGATGAGGAAAACCGGGTTGTGCAGCAGAACGAACCCTAAAATGCCCAGCACGATGAGCACAAGCTCGATGATGGTGGTTCGCTGCACCCCCAGCTTGTCGTTCAGCCAGCCCATGACCAGTTTGTCGACCACCGATCCGACGGACTGGGCCGATACCACAGCTGCGGCGAATGACGAGGTGAACCCGACAGACTCGACGTAACCGGGAAGATGCTGCTCGATGCCTCCATGAATGAACGACGCAATACCGGCGAATACGAACAAGCACCAAAACGCCAAGGAGACCACGGCTACCTTCACCGCAACACCTCGTACAACTGACGCTTTTCCGACTACCTTATTGGGCACGAGCCCATAGGGGACGGCACCCACGTCGGACGGATTCCTTCTCAGCAGCAGGGCACAGGGAAAGATCACGCAAAACGAGGCGACACCGACGAACAAATAAGCCTCTCGCCATCCGTCGGCCACTATGATGCCGTGCAGAACCTGCGAGAACACTGCCGCCGATACGCTCGAGCAAGTCATGACAATGCCGTATACCATACCGCGCCGTTTGACGAACCAGTTCCCCACCAGCGTCGCGGAAGGCAGCACGAATATGCACGAACCAGCCGCCCCGACGAGAAACCCTGATGCCTGCCACTGCCATATCGCCGTGTAGGTTGACATGACTCCGACGGAGAACGAGAGCACCACGATGGCCAATGCCATGACAACGCGTATGTCATACCGTGAGAGAAGCTTTCCGGCCAAGGGCGTTACCAACGTCGTTCCGACGAAATAGCCTGTCATGTACGTGGCAATCTCCGATCTAAGAAACCCCATATCCTCGCAGACAGGAACATAGAACAGACTTCCACAGTTCAATATGAGGCCCATGCCAAACGCCTGGAGAAGGCAGCAACACCCCACGATCACGAATGCATACGGTACTCTCCCTAGAAGCTTGCCATCGCGAACTAGCATGCGATCCCCCTTCGGCAGAAGAGGCCGGCGGGCGCCGGCCCCGATCACTCGAATCCAGCAAGACCGTAACGCCCACAGATCACTCGAATCCAGTACAACCATCTTTTACGTGCCGTTCCCCCAACTAGACGGTTTTCTCGATATCGGATTGCTTACCCGGTTCTTTCAGGCCGGCGATCAACTCGGGATGCTTCGCTTTAGTGATAACGATGATAACGGCCACAAGCACGGCCATAGCTGTCGCAAGCGGCCATGCCACGTTCCAACCGGCAAATTGGCCCGTAGCCGCCACGCCCATGAGACCGGCGAAGAACGCAAGCACGTAGGCGGAGAAGTACTGGCACAGATTCTGCGCCGCAGCCAAAAGCGAGAGCCCCAACGTGGCACCTTCCTTGGGCAGAACCTTCACGATCTGCAGGATGAGGGCGGGGTTGAACATGCCGAACGCGAGCCCGTATACAATGGCGCCTGCGTAGTAGCCCGGCACCGAGACGATGTGCGTGAGAATCCAGAAGCCCACGGCCTCGCCGAGTAGAGCGATAGGCAGGTCGAATCCCCGAAGGCGACCCTTAAGAAACGCACCGTAGCAGATGGCGCCCACCGCGGCGGCAAGCGTCTGCGTGGAGCTGATGATGCCAGCGAAGCCCGTGTCGCCCAAACCCGCCTCCTTGATGCACAAGGAGATGTTGGTGAAGTACGAGAACTGGAAAAAGTTCCACACGCCTGCCAAGAGGATGACGATCCATGCGGCTACCGTGATGGATTTGAGCGCGTTACCACGCTTGCCGTCGGCCGTCGTCCCAGCCGGCTTTACGTCGGGCTCCGGAAGCCAGAGCACAATCATCGCCACGATGGGGATGATGAACAGGTAGCCGATGAAGGAATAGCGCCACGACATGACGGCCAGGAAACCGCCGATCAGCTGGAACACCGAACCCGAGAGACCTCCCACTGCCGTTTTGAAACTCATGAGGCGGTCGCGCTGCCTGCCCTCGAACAAGTCGGCTATGAACGATGACGCCATAGGGAATATCATGCCGCGGCCGAAACCCAGCACCACGCGGCACGCCAATATGCCGTAGAAGCCCTCGATGGTCTCCGGCATGAGACCAGCAACCACCCCACCGACGAGGGTGCATGTCATGGCAATGATAAGCATGGTCTTCTTTTTCATATAGCGCTCGAGGATGCCCACGGCGAACGCGCCTACAATAGCCATAAGCGAGGGCAGCCCTTCGATGTTCTTAAGCATGAGCGAATCGACGCCCGCAGGGGCGTATGCCGCTCCAATGGCCGACATGGCCGGCGTCGAGAACGACTTCGCATACTGCAGCGTGATAACGAGCAGCGCGGCTATCTGGACCGTGATGCCGAGCGCCTTCTTCGCGGTAGCTTTCTGTTCTGCGGTCATTTCATTCTCCTCTCTTCCATGAACGCCACGAGCTCCCCGATGTCGTCCAGCTCTTCAAGATGCGTAACCATCTCAACCACCTGTGCGGCAGCCTCGTGCGGCAGCGTGCGAGAAAACTCGATGTTCCGGTAGAATTTGTCGAGAACCTCCCCTTCGGTCAGGGGGCTGCGGTAGATATCGCCTTTGGGCACGTCGCAGCGTGCGTGATAAGACGTGCCGTCCCGCATGACCACGTCTACCTCCGCCGTCTGGTACTCGTCGGGCGGCAAGGAGGGATCGATGGCGATCTTCGCTATCATGCTTTTCAGCGCGGGATCCTCCATGGCCTCCCGGTTCATGTGCTCGGGGCGCACAGCCTTTTCCACAAGGGCGACTGCCGCCGTGTAGATGATGCTGAAAGCTCCGCTCACCTGGGGCTCTTCGCCTACCTCGAACGGCTGCCCCACGAACCCTTGAGCTGTGCGGGGCGTGGTATGAATGGTTACGCTCTCCACTTGCGTTGGATCGAATTCGTGCGCTTCGACGATCTTCATGCAGGCATCGATCGAGGGGTGCGTGGCGCGGCAGGCCGACCACGGCTTGATGACCACATCGCCGTAGAAAACGCGCCCCAAGTCCTTGCACAGCAGCTCCGGCTGCTGCTTCTCGCCGCAGAACAGGAAGAAATACCCTTTCTTGCCCCCGATGGCGTCGTGGGTGGCCGTCATGCCACGGGCGGCAAAGTCGGCCGAGAAGATGGCGTTGCGGGCAGCAAGCGCCATGGGGAGCTTGAACGCGAGCGTCTTGTAGTTGATGTTGTCCATCGACCCGCCCAACATGTTCAGGCTCAGGCCGAGCGCGTTGTTGAGCTCCTGCTCGTTGAGGCCGCCCAACTTGCCGGCGACAACAGTAGCGCCCAACCCGTTGATGGTGTTGGTGTTATCCCAGCCTCCATACACATCGAAGCCAGATGCCGCTCCCAGACGCGCGGCAACGTCATCGCCCACCACCAAAGCCGTGAGGAACTCCCTGCCGCTCGCATGTACGCGCTCTGCGGCGGCGAAGGCGGTGGGCACCGTCGTACCGCTGATGTGAGCGGCACTGCTCTTGCGATTCTCGTTCTCGGCCTCGATGGCCTCGAAATCGTAGGATCTCATGGCGAAGCTGTTCACCATGGCAGCTTGCGGAGCGCCCATAAGCTCGCCGCGAAAAAACGCCGTGCTTTGAGGCGCTGTTCCATAGCTTTTGAGCAGGTTGAACAAATCGTCGCAACGAGGCGCGTGCACCCCGGCAGCTATGACGCCCACCGCGTCGAGCACACGGGTCTTGACTCGCCCGACGGTGAAATCGTCGAGTATCGCGTAGTCTGCGGCCGCGACGTGCGCGCAAACTTCGTCGGTCATGTTCATGGAACCCCCTTTTCAATGGTTTCCGGGCGACTTCGCGCATGGTTCCCCTCTCGGTCTAAGCCGCCCGGCCCCCTTACTCCTTGGTGGTCGAAAGCGTCCAACGGGTCTTGCCGTCCATTTTCTTGACCAGGTCCTCCGCCTCACCGTAGTACAGACACCATGCCTGGCAATGCTGCACGCACATGGGCATCTTGCCCTCCTTCGTACGGTCGGCGCACAGATTGCATGCCTGCGTCAGGACGGGCATATACGTCCATTCCCATACGCCCTTCAGCCCCTGGTCCCTGCTGTACTGGAACGGCCCCACCTCGCACACCTTAATGCCGAACTCGCCTTTCGGCAGGCCACGCTCCTTTTTGCAGGCCACCTCGCATGAGTGGCAGCCCGTGCAGTAGTCGTAGTTGACGAGAATCGCCTTAGTCACGGTCGTTCGCCTCCTTTTCTTGGGTCGTTTGGGCGGTCAGGCATCCTGCAGGCCGTCGGCGTGCTCTTTCGCGTAGATGAGCGCGTTCCGGCCCTGCATGTCGGCGTCCTCTACCTTCATCTCCTTGGCGCGCCGAGCGGCCTCGATCTGGGCGAGCAAGGCGCTGTTGCCTTCGGCAGCCTGCCTCTCTGCCGATTCTTTGTCACCCGCCATAACGCCGGGCAGGTAGTCGCCCCAGCCGCCCTCGCGGGTGACCTTCTCGCCGGGCATCTGGTCTCCCTCGACGTAGGGGTAGATCTTTGCCAAGAAGCTCTTGATACCGGAACCGATGCCGCCTTGCCCCGTTTCGAAGTTGAGCGCCATGTTATTGATGTTTGAGTCGAACGTGCCGTACAGGCTGGGCTCTGCGGCTTCTTGCTCGGGGAACCACCAAGCGTGCTCCATATGAATGGTGTCCTTCTTGATGCCGGGGAAGAGGAACGCCTTCTGGCGGCATCGGCCATGGGTGGTCTCGATCCACACCCAGTCGCCATCCTCGATGCCGTATTCAGCCGCAGCCTCGGGATGAATGGTCACAAGCGGCCAAGGATGGAACTCGCGCATGGTTTCCAGTTGACGGTGCTCGGAATGGAAGAACTCGTAGGACCTTCCACCCGACGTGGCGATGAACGGGTACTCTGCCAGCTTCTCGGACGTGGATACTGGGCTATCCTTCGGCTCAATGTGGTAGGGCATCGGATCGACTCCCCAATGGTTGTACCCCCAGCTCCAGAACTCGAAACGACCCGTTGCCGTGTCGAAGCCCGGCTGGCCGTCGGGGCGACACATGCCCTTCTGGTACTTGTAGTACTCGGCATCCCACGGGTCATACTTGTAGCCGCCGCGCTCCTGCAGCTCCTCGAAATCACCCTCGTAACGCGTGCCGCCCTCGGCGTACTGGTCGGTGAGGTACCACGTGGCCAACTCCTTGTCGTCTTTCCAGGGCCAGTTCTCGGGCTTCAGTCGGCGACCCAGGTCGAGGATGATCTGCTCATCGGACTTTGCTTCGTAGTAGCTCGCGCACTTGGAGATGGACCGGGCGGGCGTCCACCAGGTGCGCACGGAGTTGCGCTCGCAGCTCATGGCAACCGGCAGCACGATATCGGCATGAGCCACGGCAGTCGGCGTCATATAGGGGTCGGCCACCACGCAGTAGGGGATCTTGTTCATGGCCTCGTACATGCGCGGTGCGTCCATGCCCGAGCAGGATAGCGGGTTGGCACTTTGCAGCCAGATAATCTGGGGCATGAAGGGCTCGCCTGTCTCCACAGCGTGCAGTAGGGCATCTGAGGACGCACAGGCCACGATATCGGATGACTCGATGCCCGCCGACAAAGTAAGCTTGCCTGCATAGTTTTCGCGCGGGATTTTGAAATCACCCAAACCGTAGCGCTTCTCGATATCGAATGCGCACTTGATGAGCAGGTTCCCTCCGGGATTGTCGATGTTGCCGGTAACACCCATGAGATCGCACGCCGCCGCGGTGACGCCCAATGCGGACAGTTGCTGCTCGAACGCGAGGCCCCACTGGATGGACGCGCTTTCCGCCGTAGCGTACAAGCGGGCTGCTCCGCGTATGTCGTCCGCCGGTACACCGCATATCTCGGCGGCCCAATCGGCATCCTTACCCTGCACCGATTCGACGAGCTGCTGGTAGCCGTAACACCAGCTGTCGATGAACTTATGGTCGACCATATCCTCGTTGATGACGGTGTTCAGCATCGCTATGCCCAGCGCGCCGTCGGTTCCGGGGCGCACCTGCAACCAGTACGCGGCTTTGGCTCCGAGCCAGGTTAGGCGCGGGTCGATGGAGATGATCTGGGTACCCATCTGCATGCATTCGACGATCCAGTGGCCAAGGAAGCCGTCGGCATTGGCCTTAAGAGGCTCGTTACCCCAAACCATGATCACATCGGGGCGGCGGAAGGATGGGTCGGCATAGCGCATCTCATGCGTTTCGGACACGTCGGCGATGGTCATTTCTCCCATTTTCGCCGATGCGCCGATCATACGCGGAAGGTAACAGGCAAAGCCAGTGAACCCGAAGTTGCAGACGTTGGGCGTCTCGAGGGCAGTGGATGCGAACAGCGGCAGCTGCCAGCCGATGTTGCGTCCCGTGCCATGCACGAACAGGATGGTGTGGGAGCCGAAGTCTCGCTTGACGGTGTTCACGCGCTCCACGATCTCATCGTAGGCCTCGTCCCACGTGATGCGCTCCCATCTGTTCTCGCCGCGCTTGCCGGCCCGACGCAAAGGGTACTTCAACCGGTCGGGATGGTTTACGGCCTCCACCATGTCGAGGCAGCGCATGCAAAGCTTGCCGTTGTTGAAGGGCGACAGCGGGTCGCCCTCGATGCGGGCAAGCCTGCCCTCTTGGTCGACGTAGAGCAGCACGCCGCACCCGTTATGGCAGCCAGGGGGCGACCAATGATTGGTGCGGGTGACGGTGTACTCGCCCTCCCGCCACCGCCATTCCCCCTCGTGGTAGGCCTCGCGGTCGACCGAATCGAGGAACTCTTGGTAATCCATTCCTCCTCCTTTTCTTGGCGATTCATCGATCTGGGTTTTCGGCAGCCGGCCAACGCTCAAACCTCGGGCGGGCAGAGCGTTGGCCGGAAGCTTACAGAAACGGGACTGTTGCCTACGCGCAACGCTCATGGGTGCGGAACACGGGGCGCTGATGGAGACGCAGGCGGAGCCGGGGCCCCGGGCGGAACGGGCACACCGGGGGCACCGGGCATGCCGGGCATGGCCGGTGCCTTGGGGAGCGCCGCTCCGCATTGCGGGCAATGCTCGAGATTGAGCGCGCATTCGCATCCGCACTGCGGACACTTGTTGGACATTTCGACCGCCGCAGGCCTAAAACACATACGATCCTCCTTTAACTAACCACTTTTGGCTTAGGTCAATTTGGTTTAGTTTGTGACATCAAAATAATATTATTTAGTATTAGTAATCAAGGTGTCTATTTATACTATTTTTTGGATAAATAAACTGGTGTGTTTATATTTAACAGATGTTTTACCTGCATATTAGGCTTTTTTCGAACTAAGTGTTCCTTTAAAATCCTGTAACATATTCTTAAAATAGAATAGTACATAGTCTTTTTAGTACTATTCAGTTAACCCCTTTCGTATTATTTTATTGAAAGGCGATGGCAAAGAATTAATACTATTTCGGTTTAGTCATCGCACGTCGAGAGCATTGAGAGAAAGAGGTTCGCCATGTGCTTCAGACCAGCCGAGACCGAACTGCCCCCCGCCACCTGCCCGTCTTGCGGCAAGCGCATCAACCGCGTAGCGGGGCAGCTGCCCAAGAAATGCCCCTTCTGCAAGTCGCCGACCGAAGGCGCCGAGGACGACGCGCCCGCACCGGCTTCCCCGGCAGTCGTACCCGCACCAACGGCTCATGGGATGCCCAACGCCCCCTCTGCCCCGAAGGCGCCGGGAGCGCCCATCAGCAAGTAGGCCCGTGGCTCCGGCACTTTCCGGCATTTAGAGGTCGCCTTTCTCAGCGAAATCATCCTTGAAACCGGAAAAGTGCCACCACGCGATAAACAGCACGAGAGAGGAGAGGTTATGTCAGAGCGGATAATCGAATGCGGTGACGGCGTGGTCAAGTGCCGCACCTGCGCCTGGTCGCCGCCGGGCGACCACCCGGTGGGGTGCGGCATGTACCTGACCGTTAAAGACGGCAAGGTGGTGGACGTAGAGGGAGATCCGGACCACCCCATCACCCAAGGGCGCCTGTGCGTGCGCTGCCTCACGCTTCCCGAGTATATGTACAGCGAGAAGCGCGTCCTGAGCCCTTTGAAGCGCGCACGCGAAGATCGCGGGAAGGACGCCTGGGAGCCCATTACCTGGGACGAGGCGCTCGACATCATCGAAGAGCGGGTGAGCTACGTCAAGGAGAATTGGGGCGCCGAGTCCATTGTGGCCTTCCAGGGCACGGGCCGCGAGGCCACGCTCTACAAAACACCGCTCGCCTATGCCGCCCTCGGCACACCGAACTCGTGCTTCCCCATGAGCGGCGACTCGTGCTATGGGCCACGCTGCTCGGTGGCCGACTTCATACTCGGGGCGGGCTATCCCGAGCTCGACTACGCAGCCTTCTTCCCCGACCGCTACGACGACCCGCGCTACGAGGTGCCGAAGTACATCGTGTTATGGGGAAAGGATCCCCTGTTCTCGAACCCCGACGGGTTCTTCGGCCATACGCTCATCGACCTCATGAAGCGCGGATCGCGCTACGTGGTGGTAGACCCGCGTGTCACATGGATGGCTGCTCATGCCGATTTCCACCTGCAGCTCCGTCCCGGCACCGATGCCGCACTCGGCTTGGGTATGATCAACTATCTGATACAGGAAGATCTCTACGACCACGACTTCGTTGAGAACTGGTGCTACGGCTTCGATGAGCTCAAGGAGCGTGCTGCCGAGTACCCGCTGGATAAGGTGGAGGAGATCACCTGGGTTCCGGCCGCCACCATCGCCGCTGCCTCACGCGCCATCGCAGAGAACCATCCTTCATCGTTCATGTGGGGGCTCGCCATAGACACGAACGCAAATGGGGTGCAGGCCGGCCACACCGTGCTCATCCTCGCGGCCATCCTCGGCGATCTGGACGTGCCAGGAGGGGTGACACTGGCCGTGCCAGCGAGCTTCATGGGGAAGTGGCGATACGAATGCGCCCAGCAGCTCCCGCCGGGCATGCTCGAAAAGCAGATTACCGACCCCCGTTACCAGGGATTTCGCGCCGCACACCTCATAGCGCATCCCGACTGCATCCTCGACACACTGGAAACCGACGAGCCCTATCCGCTCAAGATGGCGTGGTTCTACGCCACCAACGGCATAGCGAACACCACCAACGCGCAAGGCAAACGCTGGTTCAAGGCGCTCGAGAAGATGGAGTTCAACGTCTGCCAAGACGTCTTCATGACCCCTACGGCCATGGGCCTGTGCGACCTGTTCCTGCCAGTGACCACGTTCGCCGAGCACGACGGCGTGGTGCTTCCCCACTTCGGGCGCAACACTCACATGGTCATGGCCATGAACAAGTGCGTCGAGGTGGGAGATTGCCGCTCCGACCTCGAAATAGATTTCATGGTGGGCAAGCGGCTCAATCCGAAGGCATGGCCATGGGACAACGTGGCCGATTTCTTCACCGAGCAGATCAAGCCCCAGCTCGGTATCACGTTCGAGGAGCTGCAGGAGCTGGGCTGGGTGCAACAGGAGTTCGAGTACCGCAAGTACGAGAAGGGCCTGCTGCGACCAGATGGCGAACCGGGCTTCAACACCCCCACAGGCTTGGTCGAACTATGCTCGAGCCTTTATGAGGATTGGGGTGAGGATCCCCTTCCCTACTTCGAAGAGAATGCACTCACGCCGTTCAGCCGTCCCGAACTTGCCAACGAATACCCGCTCATTATGACCACGGGTGGACGCGAAACCACTTCCTTCCACTCCGAGCACCGACAAGTGCCGTCCTTGCGCGCCCTCATGCCGAACCCTCTTGTGCAGATCAACCCCGAAACGGCAGCACTATACGGCATCGAGGAGGGCGATTGGGTGTGCATCGAGAACCCGCTCGGCAAAGCTATCGAGAAAGCGCACGTCACCCCTATTATCGATCCGCGAGTCATACACGCCCAGCACGGATGGTGGTTCCCCGAACAGGATCCAGAAGCACCCAATCTAAGCGGTGTGTGGAAGTCCAACATCAACAGTCTCGTGCCACATCGTGCTATAGGCCGCATTGGCTTCGGTGCTCCATTCAAAAACGTCCTATGCAAGATATACAAGGTGGACGGGCTCGACGCACTCGGCTCCTTGAGCCCCGACACCGAGCAGGGCGCGATCGGCATTGATCCAGCAAGCCCCGTCGCTACGAGGAAGGAGGCCTAACATGAGCGAATATGCACTGCTGATAGATTATAAATATTGCACAGGCTGTCATGTGTGCGAGGTCTCATGCCGAAAAGAGCATGATCTCCCGCTTGACGAGTGGGGCATCAAGGTCAACGAACTGGGTCCTGCGAAGATGAAAGGCTCTTGGCTCTGGGATTACGTGCCTGTTCCCTCAGATCTTTGCGATCTGTGCGAAGACCGTGTGAAAGCCGGGAAAAAGCCTGCCTGTATTCATCATTGTCTGGCCCAATGCATAGAGCTCGTCGCGCTCGATGATCTGTCCACGGCCATGGCCGATCACGGTAGGAAAGTAACGTGCTTCATCCCCTAGGCAGAAGCAAGCCAGCACTAAACTGTTATGTTCCGGGGCCCTTTTCAAAGGGCCCTTTTGTCGGCAAAAGATTCTTTATCGTTGATCGATCTACTTTGATTACACTATGGATATAATACCCAATAGTATTACTATCAAGGGAAGTGCGGTGTTATGGACGAAAACGAAACGAAGGTGCTCGAAGCGGCAGCCCTGCTTTATAATGCCATTCCCGGCTATCTCGCCGAAACGCAAAGCAAGCAGCAGCTTGGACACCTTCTTGTAGATCTGATCGACGCATTAGATACCATAGAGTTCACCCGGTCGGGAACGCCTTTGTTCGATATTATCGGCGGGAACATTCCCGGCAGGAGAAAGAAAGCCATTCTGGCACTTGAACGGGAATACGGGCTGACCGAACGCGAGGGACATATCCTCCGCTACCTAGCGAACGAGCGAAACCCCACGTATATCTCCAACGCGCTGGGTATTTCCCCGTCTACCGCCAAAGCACACAAGTACTCGATTTACAGGAAGCTGGGCATACATAGCTCATCGGAGCTGAAGAAGCTGCTTGAGCAGAACCAGCAGTGACGTAGCCGCCCTTCATCTTTCTTTCGCGATTTCACCGTCATCGGCAGCCCCTTCTTCCTCTTCCTCGTCGGTCACGCGGCGCAGCACGAGGAAGCCGGCGACGCCGGCCACGAGCGAAGCAGCCAGAATAGCCGCCTTCGCCATGGCGATGGTGCTCGCATCGACGAATGCCAGGTTCGTCACGAAGATGGCCATGGTGAAGCCCACGCCGCCCAGCACGGACACGCCTGCGATATGGCCCCAGCTCACGCCAGCGGGGAGATCGCTTAAGCGCAGCTTCACCGTGAGCCAGGTGGCCAGGAAGATGCCGAGCGGCTTGCCGAACAAGAGGCCGCAGAACACGCCGATGGTCACGGGGTTCGCAATGACGGCGAGAGGGTCCATACCCGTCAGCACCACGCTGGCGTTCGAGAACGCGAACAGCGGCAGGATGAAAAAGTACACAGGGATGTGCAGACGGTAGTCCAACCGCGTGATGGGCGGAATGGCCATGCGCGACACGCGGCCGATCTCGTCGAGTTCGCCCAGGTACTCCTTCTGCACGATGTCGGGCTCGCCGGGGTCGTAGCGCTCGTCGGCCTTGCGCGCCCTCGCCTCGAACCAGCCCGGCGCCCGATCCAGCTTTACCTGCGACTTCGCCGGAATGGCCAGCGCCAGCAGCACGCCCGCAATGGTGGCGTGCACGCCCGAGAGCAGGAAGCACACCCACATGGCCAACCCGATGAGCAGGTACGGCCACAGGTCGTACACATGCAGCCGGTTGATGACGAGCGCACCGGCGAACAACGCCAGGCCGCCTGCCAGCCAGGCGATATCGAGGTCGGCCGTGTAGAACACCGCGATCACCAGAATGGCGATCATGTCGTCGGCTATGGTGAGCGTGGACAAGAACGAGCGCAGCCCCGCCGGTATGCGGCTGCCCAGCAGCGCTAAGATACCCAGGCAGAACGCGATGTCGTTCGCCATGGGAACGCCCCAGCCCTGCTCGAAGCCGCTGCCCATGTTCACCACCGTGTACACGACGGCCGGCACCACGGCACCGCCGGCCGCGCCCAAGATGGGCAGCAGGGCCTTGCGCGGGTTGCGCAGCTCGCCCGCCGTGAGCTCGAACTTTATCTCCAAGCCCACCAGCAGGAAGAAAATGGCCATGAGGAAGTCGTTGATGAAATGCTCGAGCGACAGGTGCGGCGCGAAGCTGCCCAGCGAGAAGCCCAGGTCGAAATCGTGCCAGAATGCGGCGAAGTACGGGAGCACCGGCGTGTTCTCGATGACAAGAGCCGCCACGGCCGCCACGAGCATGAGCATAGTCGCCCGGGTGGACGAGTGCGTGAACTCCAGGAGCTTGCGCCTACGCCGATGATGGTGCCGCACCTCCGGCTCCAAGATGCGCTCCGTAGGCGAGCAAGCCGGATCGCCGCTCAAGCAAGCCGGCCCCAGCTCGTCGCGCCCCACCTTGTCGTTCCCTGATGTCATAGGTTCCAGTATACGGAAGACCGCCGAAAGCATCGGCTACGGAAAAGCAACGAACAGAATCTGCCCAACAAGACATGCGCCTTGAGCACTTGGATGTGTTTCGTCGGGAAACCATGTGTCCGAAAGGCATGCTTTGCCATGCAGAGATGCCCACGAGGAGCGTATTACTAAATGCCTTTGAATAACTGCTCCACGGAAATGCCGAATCCGGCAGCAATGCGCTCGACAGTCTTGATCCCCACGTTTATCTGGCCGTTCTCGATAGCGGCCAGATAACTGCGATCCAAACCGGAAGCCTCGGCAAAGGCACGTTGAGGTAGGTCGCGCTCTTCGCGCAACTCCTTGATTCTCAAACCGAGCGCCTTTCTAATGTCCATGTTAAGAACGGTACGAAAAGCTGCTGAACTGGAGTGTAGCAAATCACCAACGAATTGCCGCTAGAGTCCCTCCATCTCATGCAAAAGTACGTTTCCCCTAGATCTTGTACATGTACCGGAAAACGTCCTCGCGCTGGATGATGATCTGCATGCCCAGGTCGTCGCTGATCTTGGCGAGGCGTTCCTGCACGGTGTTGAAGTCGGCCTTCTCCGTGTCGAGGGTGGTGAGCATCGTCATGGAGAAGATGTCGTCCAGGATGGTCTGGCTGATGTCGTCGATGTTCGCGCCGCAGTCGGCCAGCGCGGTGGCAATGGCGGCCACGATGCCGCTGCGATCCTTGCCCAGAACGGAGATGACGCATTTCATAGGTTGGTTCCTTTCCTCGTGGCGCGAATCGGCCTCGCACCTCGTAACGAACGTATGTTTCACGTGAAACATTTCGGCGGTTCGGCTGCCTTGCCGCTCGGCCACGCCGCCAAGTGCGGTGGAGCCCCTAGTCCCGTCGCGCGAAGATGAGCGACAGGGCCTCCGCACGGGTGGCCTGGCTGCGCTCGAAAGCACCGCGGACGGCACTTGTGGTGGTCTTCGCGCCGGCCTTCTTCACGCCGCGCATGCTCATACACAGATGCTCGGCCTCCAACACCACGATGACGCCCTGGGGGTGCAGCTGCTCGATGAGCGTGTCGGCGATCTGCGAGGTCAGGCGTTCCTGCACCTGCGGGCGCTTCGCGAACACGTCCACGAGGCGCGCGAGCTTCGACAACCCGCAGATGCGCCCGTCGGCCGCCGGGATGTAGGCCACGTGCGCCTTGCCGAAAAACGGCACCAGATGGTGCTCGCACATAGAGTAGAACGGGATGTCGCGCACCAGCACCATTTCCTCGTGGTGCTCGTCGAACGTGGTGGCGAAGTGCTCCGCCGGGTCCTGCTCCAGGCCCGCGAACACCTCCTCGTACATACGTGCCACGCGTGCCGGCGTCTCGCGCAAGCCCTCGCGCTCGGGATCCTCCCCCACCCCTTCCAAGATGAGCCGCACCCCTGCTTCGATTTTCGCAGCGTCCATAACCGTCTTTCCTCGTCGTTGGTCGAATGCATGATAGCACGGATGCGCGCCGGCGCCCGCCCGGGCGCCGCGGGGGCCACGGAAAAGGAAGAAGACCCGGCGGGGAGGGAGGGTTGCCGGGTCTTCTAAGGAGGCTCGCCGCCGCAAGGCAGCCAGCCGGAGGCGTCCGCAGGGTCGCAACCGCCTCGAGGCCGCCGAGGGCGCGGCCGCTTCGCCGGAGCCGCAGGATAGCGCGGCCCGGGGGAAGGCGAGGTTCAAGCGCTAGGCCACTTCGCGTTCGCGCAGCTCATGGCAGGTCCCGCATTGGAACACGCCCTTGTGATGGCACTGGGCGCACCACATCATGGCATCCTTCTGCAGGTTCTTGCTATGGATCTTATGGCAGTCGGTGCAGGTGGGCGGGTTCGCGTCGTGCTGCTCGTTGCTCACGTACTCGTGCGGGTTCTGGACCTTGCCCTTCTCGTCCTTGAACTCCGTGTTGTCGGCGGTCTTCACCGCCATGTCGGCCATCGTGCCGTAGCACGCCGGGTCCTGGCAGGTGAGCGCGTCCACCGTCACCACGGTGGCCTTCGAGGCGGGCTTGTCGGCGTAGGTCACGCCCTCGTGCGCCTCCTTGAGCGGCGTCTCCAGGGTATGGCACTGGTTGCAGGCCAGGTCGCCATGCTCGGACGCCTGCGGGCACTGCACGTCGGCCAAGGTCTCGGTCTCGGTCGTATGGCAGGTCTTGCAGTCGATGTCCATGGTCCAATCCACCTGCTGGGTGGCCATGGGGTCTTCCTTCGGGACCTTTGCGGAGCCTTCGCCTTCGCCCGCCTGCTTCGGCGCGCAGCCCACGGCCGTGCCCAGCACCACGGCCAGGGCCACCACCGCTGTGGCATACCTATTCAAGAGGTACTTCCGCAGATCGTCGATAAGCAGAACCTC
>OGXI01001167.1_pt1 | contig 22286 bp, 20 predicted proteins | sample 1576221 | NCBI WGS metagenome assembly OGXI01 (sample SAMEA3541523, study PRJEB24748) | human gut metagenome | biome: human gut; feature: human-associated habitat; material: faeces | place: China | collected 2012
AAAAATGAAGTTTAAGGAACAGAGCTTTACCCTGTTTGCCTATACAAATTATAGGGCAATTCAAGGTTATCACAGCTCGAACCACTGGATTTTAAGTGAAAAGGTGCGTTCCACCATTCCCTTGTACAATAGGGGGTGAGTATGTTTTTTGTTGGACAATCGTGCCATGTGGAGTGCGTGGTTTCGATGTCAAGGAAATCAGAGTAAATTGGGGTATGCGGCTTAACGGTGTGGTTTGTGAGTGTTGGGCATAATGTGCCGAGTGATATGTTTCCGGGAACAATCGAAAATCAGCTCAAAATCGGGAGAAATGTTCATACATCGTCGGTATAACAGACGGCGAGAAATCAAGATTTAAGGAGGTATTTAATATGTTTAACTGGTTGAGAGCAATAATGAACTCAGGCTCGGTGCCGGGTTATTTCTTACAAGCCGTACCAATAACCTGTGTTGTAGGAATCATATATGTGATCATTAGAGTAGCCATTATAAAAAGAAACCATCTTAAAGTTGAATGGTTGAAAGAAATAATTAGGCTGCTTTTCTCCTGTTATCTTACGGGATTAATCAGCCTTGTAGTGTTACCTGCAAACTTCTGGTTGAGCTTTTTTGACGGTATATTCTTAGGCTGGTGGGATGAGATGCTCCCGATTTTTAGCTTTGGCGAGTTCAATTTAGTACCATCATTCATAAAGGCATTATCGGGTGAGCTTACTATCGGCAGTTGGGTAAAAACAATGCTCATAGGGAACATTGCGATGTTTTTGCCAATGGGTTTCTTTCTTCCTTTTGTTACAGAAAAAATCAACAGAAAGAGTATTTTCATTGCGGCCACCACTGTTCCCTTTATTATAGAACTACTGCAGATGGTTTTTGGCAGGAGTTTTGACATCGACGATTTGATCTGTAATTTTATTGGCATAGCGGTAGGATTCTTCATTGGCTTTGCCATAAAAAACACCAAGCAGAAAAGCAAATTGAATGTGAACTGAGAATCAAGAGGTAACGTATGAAGCAAATCACGAATAAAGAATATGAAGAGTGGCAGAAATACAAACCGGAGATAGTTACTGTTCCAAAGGCAATTATATTTCGGTAAAAGGTAAAGGTAATACGAATGAAGAAGATGTAGCATATCAGCAGACTATAAGTGTTTTATATGCTGTTGCATATACTCTTACGATAAAAAATGCGGCTCGTGAAAGGAGTTTACAATGATAATTTACTGTATGAGTGATATCCACGGTTGCCTTGCGGAATTTGAGGACGCACTTTCACTTGTTCTTGATGATATAGAACAGGGCAAGGCGAAGCTCATTCTTCTCGGTGATTATATCCACGGCGGTCCGGATAACCGTGGTGTTCTGGACAGGATAATGAAGCTCCGGGAACGTTTCGGTTCGGACAGAATTATTGCTCTGCTCGGCAACCACGATGAATGGGTAGTCAACGGATCGTCAACCATAAGCAACAATTCTGTATATGCCCGTATAGAAGAGTGGGAGGATGAGAGCGATGATGACGAGTATATCAACTGGCTTTCTTCCCTTCCGCTGTATTATGTGGAGGGAAACACGATTTTCGTTCACGCCGGTATTGATGAAGAAGCGGGTGATATGTGGGAATGGGAAACATCAGAAGATGTATTCACCTCAAAATATCCCGCTGAAACCGGCAAAATCGAGGGGCTTGATATGAAAGTAGTCGCAGGTCATGTCGGCACCGCCGAAATATCCGGCGACAGGTTCTTCCACGACATTTATTTTGACGGTGAATCTCACTATTACATAGACGGCACTGTTCTCGACAGCGGAGTTATTCCGGTACTTATGGTAGATACGGAAAATGATAAGTATTATCAGGTGACAGACTCGGGAAAACAGCTGATTGAACCTTACGAAGAATAAGGCTTAAAAAACGGGCGAATAAAGGGGAGTGGGGCTGTGAAATAGAGATGTGGCTTGAAAATGATGTATCATACAGCACAGAAAGTCGGAATCCCGATTATGAAGACCCTTACTGGTTTGAATCGTCAATGGTTATTGAAGACGGTTTTATCTACTTCTATGATTGTGACGGTATCAGTCCCTCAGAACTCAGCAACAAATATTGCTGGTTCAAAGCAAGAAAAGTCAAATACCACATTATTCCAGACTAAAATAATAGCAAATCCCTCCGAACCCAAAAGTCCGGAGGGATTTTCACTGTAAGGTATATATTGATTTAACTTGCTGTCTTATGCGGTGGCTGTCTGACCGCCGTTCATATCGGGAGGATTGCCTCCGCCAAAGCCGCCCTGATTGTTACCGCCGGGACGGTTGCCGCCACCGAAGCCGCCGTTTCCTCCGTGCTGACCTCCGCCGAAGCCGCCGCCCATTCCGCTACCGTAGATGTAGCCGGACATGGTGATCTCCTGCGTGCTGTCGCCTACTGTAAGTGTGTATGTTCCGTCCGATGTGATGTCGGGAGTGCTTATTACAACTGTCCGGAACGATACAGTGGGTGTAAACTCTGCAATTACGTTTCCGCTTGAATCGGTGAGCTTTACTGCAGTTCCTGCACTTGCGTTACCTGTGCTTGCAAGTATCGAGCCTTGCGTTGACTCCGAGCCGAAGTTCATAGCCATACCGCTTGAGCCTGCCATAATTACCGTACCGCCTGTTATCACAGCGTTATTATCATAATCAAGCGAGCCGTTACCGTCGTTTGTAGGACCGTATACATAAACCGTACCGCCCGATATTTCAATATCGCCGTTTGAGTCAAGTCCGTCGCCGCTTGCATTGACGTGTATTTCACCGCCCGTTATGGTGATTTTAGCTTCGCTGTCGGCTGAGAATGAGTCGGGGCTGAAGCCTCCGCCCACGCCCTGATTGTCGCCGCCTGCGGCATTGATTCCATCGTCCGATGACGTAAGTGTTACCTTGCCGCCGCTGACCGTTACCGTCTGACCTTCAAGACCTTCATAGCATTTTGCGATGTTTATCTCGCCGCCGCTGACAACCGTGTTGTTGCCGGAGTGAATGCCGTCGTCGCCCGTGCTTATGTCAAGCGTACCGCCCGATACCGTAACGTCTGCGTTGCTGTGGATCGCATCGTCAAGCGTATCAATATCAAACGTACCGCCCGATATTGTCAGCACGCCGTCAGCCTTTATACCCTTATATGACTCGGTGCTGTCGCCTGTTGTCTTTTCGGACGAACCGCCTCCTGCCTTAAAGGTGAACGTTCCGTCCTTTATGTCAACCGTACCCGATGCATCAATGCAGTCATTGCCGCTTGTGATGTTCAGCGTACCGCCGGAAATATATACATATCCCTTTTCGGTATCATCTGTGTTTTCGCTGTGTATTCCGTCCGTTCCGGATGTAACGGTAATATTACCGCCTGCGATTCTTACGCTGTCCTTACCCGAAAGACCCTGTGATGCGGAGGTGATGTTATATGTTCCGCCCGTTATCTTGAGGTCGTCCTTTGTTACAATGCCGTGCTTGCTTTCGCACTTTACGTTCAGAGTACCGCTGCCGTTGAAGGTTATATCCGATTTTGAGAATATCGCACCGTCAACGTTTGTTGCATCATCTGATGAAGCAAATTTGCCCGTGCTTGAAAGCGTGTTCTCTGTTCCCTTTACCGTTGTTATAAATACCTTGTCGGCATTTATAACATAAAGCGCCGCACTTTCCTCTTTAGTGATGCTTGCGTTATCAAGCACAAGCTGTACCTTATCGCTGTCGCCGGTATTTACGATTATCTGACCCGTGAATGTTCCGCTGAGCTTATATGTTCCGGCTTTGGTTATTGTGACTGAGCCGTCTGCAACTGTTACAGAACTGTCCGAACAGCTTGCCGTACTGTCGCTGAGAGTTATATCTGTGCATTCCGAGTAATCGCCCGACAAATCACGGTCAGAGAACATATCGTCCGCTGTAAGCTGTTTGTCGCTGTCAGAACCGCTGTCAGAAGTCTTACTGTCCGATGCCGAACTTATATCTGTGGCTGAAGAAGTGCTGTCAGCGCTGACGGTCGTACTGCTTTCAGCCTGTGATGCCTGCGAATCCGATGATGTGTTGTTATCGCACGATGTAAAGCATGAAACTATAAGCGCTGTAGCAATTGTTACAGCTAAGATTTTCTTTTTCATAAAATTACCGCCTTTCGTATCATAACGTTTTTCAGAGCTGTTCCCTGCCGTCTGTACTTTGTGAAGTTATGTTTATTTCAAGATTGCCGTTTCTGCATCTCAGCTCGTCTATCATCTGCTTTTCACAGCCTGCCTTGCCGAGCGTGATGTTATAGGTCAGCTTGTTGAGGCTGCCGAGATTCGTTGTTTTTACCTGAATCATTTTGTACTGCGATAAGTACTTTACAAATATATCGTCAAATATTCCCGCATATTCAAGGTCCTCCGGAACGGTTATATGCAGTACCCTGTCAAGCTCGTTTTTCTTCGATTCTCCGAAGGGGGCAGCGGTAAGCACTATGTTTGCAACTCCCATTATCACCGCAAAGATAAGAGCGTACAGCGGATAGCCCATTCCGCACGCAAGTCCTACCGCCATTGCAAGAAATATCGAGCCTATTTCCTTTGCCGTACCCGGTACAGAACGGAATCTTACAAGAGAAAAGGTTCCCGCTACCGCAACGCCTGCGCCTATCGAACCGCTCACCATCATAATCACTATGCTGACTATCGCAGGAAGTGTGGCAAGAGTGATAACAAAGCTCTTTGTGTATTTGTTTTTGTACATATACATAAAAGCCATCGCTATTCCAAGTACCAGCGCCGAGCCTACGCCGATAAGAAAGCCGCCCAGTGTTATATCAGCCGTACTGCTGAAAATTCCTTGTATTACCGTATCAAACATTTACCGTTACCTCACTTTTTACTTTTTTCGTTCTTATGCCCATGCTTCGTCTGAGCATTGTCATATATGCCATTCCGTATTTTGAAAACGATGTCTGCTTTATACCGCCCTGTGCAAGAAGCTCTGCCAGCCATAAAGGCATCGAGCCTGCCGCTTTTATTTCCATCAGCGAATATCCTCTGTCAAGAATCTGCTCACCATACGGCTCGACTTTAAGGTCAATATCTTCCGTTCTCCAACGTATGTTGCGGTCAAACGTGATTCTTAAATCCGAATCGTCCGCTCCGAAATATGCCGTTCTGTCGTAGCAAAGATAGACAGCAGGGAAAATGTCACCGTAAAAGTCAAGAAAATAGTTGATCTCCTTTGCTATCTGGCTGTTTTCGGGAAGTCTTTCACCGTTTTCGAGAATCTCCTGCGCATCATCGCAGTTGAGCGATATACGGCGCTTGTAGACGATGCCCTTATATTTTTTCTTCAGCTCAAGGAAAACCTTTTCGTCCTTTGACGCAGTACCGTAGCTGCGAAGCCTTAGCTTCTCCTTATAAACGGGCTTTTCAAGCGATCTTCTTATAAGCCTGAAGTCAGGAGTATCATAGTAGATGTTGCATATCGTGCTTTCGCCGTGTTCGTCGGGAATCATATACCGTGCGAATTCGCTTTCGATAAACTCCCTTTGCTCAGCGCTCACAAGATATTTAAGCTCGTGACGTTTAAAAATGCTTTTATCCATTTATCTCATTCCTTTCGGTTTCTTTTGGGTGTTGTTCTTTGTCTGTGCTGTAATGATAACTCTTTTGCCTTAAAGAAACCTTAGAGAGTTTTACAAAAACTTTACAAAACGGTGAAAGTATTGTGAAATCGTCATTTTAATGCGAAATTACGGCTGTGATATTATTGCGTATGTTTCAAGGCTCTTGATTTTTCGCTTGAATTATGAGATAATATAAAATAGGAAAGTTTATCCGAACCGCCGCAGACGGTTCGGAACGGGAAATAAAACGACAGATAAAGAAAAGAGAAATATGGCACAGTTTTTAAATTTCAAGGGAGATTATAATGGACTCAGCGAAAAGAAAGCCTCTGATAATCTCAATATGTACGGAAATAATATTTTTACAGAAACCGAAGACAAGAGCTTCAAGTCATATCACTACCTGCTTGACCCCACGGCAGTTCTGCTGTTGATCTCAGGCTTACTTCAGATATTTACATTGTCGCAGTATGTCACAGGCATAATGTGCATAATAATGGCGATAGCACAGACGGTTACGCTTTGTGTGATATGCCAGAAAAATAACGAAAATATCCGTAACCGTACCCTGTCCGCAAAGATGAAATACAGAGTGGTGCGTGACGGGATATTACAGCTTATTCCGGCGGCGGAGCTTGTTCCGGATGATATAATAATTGTTCAGGGAGGAGAAATAGTTCCTGCGGACGCACATATACTTGAGTATGTCGGACTTACAGTTGACGAGAGCAGATTTACAGGCGACAATACCCCTGTGCAAAAGCATGACGGTGCGGACCCGAAGGCGACCGGACTTAAGAAAAGCTGTATATATGCAGGTACAAGAGTGCTTAACGGCTCTGCTGTAGCGAGAGTAGTGGCAACGGGTGAAGATACATACAGAGCAAGACAAGGCGAAAAGCGCGGAAAAGCGGCAGATCCGAATTTCTCACGCTATGAGAAAACCTGCGTCAAGCTGAGGCTTCCGCTTGCGGTAGCGGCAATACTGCTTTGTGTTATAGGCACTCTGTCACAGATTTTAACAGGAAGAACAGACAATGTAACAGGCGTTATCGTCAGTGCTTGCGGTTGGCTTATATGTATGTTTATGCCGTTTGTAGAGCTGTATATAAGAATGTACAATATGAATTTTGTACGCCGTGCCGAGCTAAAGGGGGCTGTCATAAAAAATCTTACCGTTCCCGAAAAGCTCAACAGCCTGTCCGTGCTTGTCATTGATAAATCCGCTGTTGTAGCGCCTAATACACTTGAGGTTGCAGGAGTATACAGCAAGGATACAGACCTTATGACAACGGTAACGGTGCTTGCGTGCGATAAGGATGAACCGACACTTGCAGAGCAGGCATTCCTGCTTAATGCGGCTCTGGGCGGAACCGATGTGGCAACGGTAAAAAGAAACGAGCTTACAGCGCAGTTTCCTTATAATGACGCCGACAGAATAGGCGGAAATATCTATAATATGGGCGGAACTCATCTTGTGTGCGTAAAGGGCGCTGTAGAAAAGGTGACAGGCCTTTGCAATATGAGCCCCGAAGAAATGTTCAGAATAACCGCTCGTGCGGCGGCTCTTGCAAAACGTGGACTTGAAGTGTGGACGGTTGCGTATTATATAATACCTGAGGGCGAAGAAATACCCAAGAGCCTTTACGCAGTGCAATATAATTATATGGGGCTTGTGTCTTTTATGAATGCGACAAGAGATATGATACCTCTTGCATTGCAGGGCTGCAAAAGAGCGGGAGTAAGGCTTGTGCTGACTTCCTCTGACAGCCCCGAAACAGCAAGCTCAATGGGCAAAAAAATAGGACTTTCAGACGCAGGAATGATTTCCGGAGATGAAATAGCAGAAAGCACTGTAACGGGAGAACCGCTTGATTATAAGAAGGCTGAGATATTCTGCCGTGTAAATGCGGCTCAGCGTGTGGATATTATAGAAAAACTGAAGGAAGCGGGCGAAACAGTAGCAACTGTGGGTTACAGCGACAGCGATTACGACCTTGTCGCCCATGCAGATCTCGGCATAACATCGCTCGAAAATACGACAGGAAGCGTTTATGAGGCGAGTGGGCTTATCGTCCGTGACGATAATTTCTCATCGGTCGTTGAAATGATAAAAGAGGCAAGACAGCTTCACAGAAACATCAAACGCTGTATATTTATTCTCCTGTCAACGCTTATAGCGTTTGCCTGCACTTCTCTTGCCGATATGATAACGGGATACGGTATAATTACCCCTATGCTTGCGGCTGTTCTTACAGCGGCAGTGATACCTCTTTGCTGTACCGGCTTCAGAAACGTAAAATCGGATATTAAGGGTAATATGACCCCGTCGGGCTTCATTTCGCAGGGAAAGCCGGATAAGAAATTCTTTATAAGAAGTGCTGTTTGCGGACTTATCTGCGGTGCAATATCCGCTCTGTTCCTCACTCTTGCAGGAGGGGTTATGTCTGCACAGCAGGTTTCATCGGTAATGCTTACACTTCTCACGGTTATGACAGGCACAATGTGTCTTGTTGTCACAGACAAACGTACAGGAGCATTCAAAAACGGAGCAATACCGAAATATATGGCGGTTACAGCAGGGGTTACATCGGCAGCATCGGTACTGTTGCCGTATATTCCGTTTATAAACTCGCTGTTTGGCTTTGCGGTGCCGAATCCGCTTGCAAGCATAGCAGCAGTGCTTGCAGGAGTCGCTCTTCCCGCAGGGCTTCAGATAAAGAAATACCTCAACAAATAAGAACATAAGTAAGGAGTAAATATGATCTCACATTTACTGAATATCGTTTACGGTATCGTATTCGGCGTGGCAAATGTTATACCGGGTGTAAGCGGCGGAACTATGATGGTGGTTTTCGGCGTGTATGACAAGGTGGTAGACGTGCTGACGTTGAAATTGTCGGCTATCAAAAAGAACATCAGATTCATCGTCTTTTTCGGAATCGGCGCCGTTATCGGTATACTCGGCTTTTCGTTTGTGATAACGTGGCTGTTTGACAACTTCCCTGTGGCAACGAATATGTTCTTTATGGGACTTATCATCGGCAGTATCCCGCTTATTTACAGGAATATGACTGTCGGCGGCAGAAAAATCACGCCGAAATGCCTTTTTGCATTTATTCCCGCACTTGCGCTGGTGGTAGGAATGACTTATATAAATAAGCTTCCCCAGAACGAGAGCTTCACTGTCAATGCTGTTCATAACGCTACCGACTGCACGGTGACTATCACAAACAACGGCTCTTATGATATTAAATCAAACTGGCAGTTAAAGGTCAACGGCAAGGTAGAAGGAGAACTTACCGGCTGTGTTGTAAAGAAATCCTCAGCCGATACTACCGTCCTCACAGGAACAGAAAACAGCGCTATCGCAAAGGGTGAGAGCATTACGCTCACTCTCCCCGAAAGCGCTGATATTGATTCAATACAGACCGACAGCTTCACCTATACCTATAAGATGAATCCTGTGCTGTTCATAACGCTTCTGCTCGGAGTTACCGTGGCGGCTGTAGCAATGATAATCCCCGGCGTCAGCGGTTCGTTTGTAATGGTATTGCTCGGTTTATACACCACGGTCATCGGTGCGATAAAGAGCCTTGACTTTATGATACTGATACCGACAGCTATCGGTGTGTTTATCGGCATTGTATTCGGTGCAAAGCTTATTTCAGCGCTTATGAAACGCTATTCTCTGCTTGTTTACAGTGCAATTATGGGACTTGTAATAGGCTCGCTGTATGCTGTGTTCCCTGACGGCTTCGGCTTCAACCTTGAAACACTCGCAGGTGTAGCAGCCCTTATTGTAGGCGGAGCGATAGCTGTGCTTGTAGGAAAGAATACAGAAGTAGAACAGCAGTAACGCTGTCAAAAGAACAGAAATATATCCGTCGGCTCGAAAACGGTCGGCGGATATTTGTTTTACCCCGTTTTGCCTTTATACGAGGTTGACCTGTAGGCAAAATCGGGGTATAATATAATAAAAAACTGCGAGGTAATAATGGAGTACTTTTACGACCTTTTGTTCTATTTTGCAATATACTCGTTTGCCGGCTGGTGCGGAGAGGTTGTCTTTGCAACTGTGCGGCACGGAAAGTTTGTAAACCGTGGAATGCTGCACGGCGCTTATTGTCCTATATACGGCTTCGGGCTGATAACGGTCATCGTTTGCCTTACCCCGATTAAAGATTCATGGCTGCTGCTTTTTGCAGGCTCTGCCGTTCTTACGACCGTGCTTGAATTTATAACGGGCTTTGTGCTTGATAAGCTATTCGGCAGACGCTGGTGGGATTACAGCGACAAGAAGTTCAACATCGGCGGTTACATCTGTCCGCAGTTCACGGTTGTGTGGGGGCTTGCCTGCCTGCTTATAATGAAGGTGGTACAGCCTGCGATAGCTTTTGCCGTAGGGCTTATCTGGAAGCCTGTCGGCATAGCGGCACTGTGCCTGTTCTATGCGGCAATAATAACAGACGTTATACTGACCTTCCCCGAGGTAAAGAAGCTGAGGAACGAAATCAGGCTTATAGACGACCTTGAAAAACAGCTTACTGCCGTATCCGATGCTATCGGTTCAGATCTGTCCGATAAGACTGCGCAGGCTGTGGAATTTACAAAGGAACACAGAATCACAGCGGAAGAAATGCAAAGAAAGGCGGATATGTTCAAAGCTAAGCTGGAAACAGCCTCAGACAGCGCTAAACAACGTAATTCGGAACGCCTGAGTGAATTAAAGGGCAATGCTTCGGAACGCAGGGAGGAGCTTACAGCACGCTTTAACGAGCTTAACGAAAAGCTGTCAGAGCTTAAAGCAAAGCATAAACGTCTTTACAAGGCATTCCCGTCACTTAAATACGGCAGAAAAAAGCTGAAAAAAGTAATTTCAAAAAAGAAGTAATCAAAGAGCCGTCGGTCTTTTTCAGTCCGACGGCTCTTTTCTTATTGCTTGTTTATAAATTTGTCTATAATGTATTTCGGCCTTGCCTTTACTTCGGTATAAATCTTTCCGATATATTCACCGACAATGCCAAGTGCCATTATCTGAAGTCCGCTTAAGAACCATATCGAGCACATAAGCGAGCTCCAGCCTGCTTCGGTATTTCCAAGGCAATTCTGCACAATAGCGTATATTATCATCGCTACGCTGACAAGGAAAACTAAAAATCCGACTACGGTAACAAGCCTTATCGGCTTTACCGAAAAGCTGGTGATACCGTCAAACGCAAAAGCAAGCATCTTTTTAAGCGGATACTTTGATTCTCCGGCAAAACGCTCACTGCGTTCATAATATACTATGTCGCTCTTGAAGCCTATCTGCTTTACTATGCCTCTGAGGAACAGATTGACCTCCTTAAACTGTGACAGTGCTTCAAGCGCACGCTTCGATATAAGTCTGTAGTCTGCGTGGTTGTCAATTATATCAACGCCGAGCAATCTCATGAATTTGTAGAACATTCCGGCAGTACCACGCTTGAAAACAGTGTCCTTCTTTCTTGAAGAACGTACTCCGTATACTATATCACAGCCTTCGTGATACTTGTCTACAAACTTGTCAACCACGTTTATATCGTCCTGCAGGTCTGCATCCATTGAAATTGATATATCCGCAAGGTCCTTTGCTGTCATAAGGCCTGCAAGAAGGGCGTTCTGGTGACCCTTGTTGCGTGACAGCTTAAGCCCAGAAAACAAATCATCGCCTTCGTGAAGCTCCTCGATTATATCCCACGTCCTGTCTTTACTTCCGTCATCCACGAATAACACACGGCTCTTGTCGGATATTTTTCTGTCGTTGATAAGAGTTGTCATTTTTTCCTTAAGCCGCTTTGACGTTTCGTGAAGTACCTCTTCTTCGTTGTAACAGGGTACTACAATGTATAGTATATCGTTATATTCGGTCATTTGCTAAATTCCTTTCGTAGCTTTGTCGATTTAATCTGACTGTTACAGTATACCCCATTTTTACTGATTTGTAAAGCGTATAATGTGAAAATATGACGAAAAATCGGTAAATATCGCTGTTTTGAATAGATTTTTACAAAGAAAAGAGGCTATGACACCGAAGTGTCATAGCCATAGGAAAAGGGTGCAGATTATCTTAAAGGGTAAAATCCCTCTAAGCCGTTTTTAAAAGCGTATCTCTATAATTATACGTTGAACAGAAGCTCCTCGTAAGTCGGGAAGGGCCAGTATTTTTCACCGACGATTGTTTCAAGCTCATCTGCAACAGCACGAAGGCTCTGCATTGTAGCGAATACTTCATCGTGGTAGCACTTAGCGGCTTCATAAACATCCGAAATGCCCTGTGCCTTAACTATTGCGCTGTCAAGCTCTGCTATCTTGGAGTTCAGACTTTCAGCAAGAGAATCAATCTTGTTTGCGATAGACTGCTCAAGGTTATAAGCAACGCCTGCGTTCTTCTTTGACAGAAGTACATCGCAAACCTGCTTCTCGTAAGCCATAACGGCAGGGAGAATTTCCTTTGTAGCCATCTCTGCTGTTGTCAGAGCCTCTATATTGATGGTCTTGCTGTAATTTTCAAGCAGAATCTCTGTTCTTGAGTGCATTTCAACTTCTGTGAATACCTTGTGCTTTGTGAACACCTTGACATTCTTCTCGTCAAGGAAGTGCGGAAGTGCGTCTACTGTAGACTTAAGCTCAGGCAGACCTCTTACCTCTGTAGCTTCCTTTACCCAAGCGGCATCGTAACCGTTGCCGTTGAAGATTACTCTGCTGTGCTCCTTTATTGTCTTTACGAGCAGTTCCTTAAGAGCCTTCTTGAAGTCGTCAGCCTTTTCAAGCTCATCGGCGAACTGTTCAAGCTCTTCTGCTACGATTGTGTTAAGAACGATGTTGGGGCCTGAAATGTTGAGTGAAGAACCAACACTTCTGAACTCAAACTTATTACCTGTAAATGCGAAAGGCGAAGTTCTGTTTCTGTCTGTTGTATCCTTGGGGAACTTGGGCAGTGAGGTTACGCCTATATCGAACTGTGCGTGCTTTGCTTCTACGTTTGTACCTGCAACAAGCGCATTGATAACATCGTTCAGCTCTTCGCCGAGGAAGATAGAGATGATTGCGGGAGGTGCCTCGTTAGCGCCGAGTCTGTGGTCGTTGCCTGCTGTAGCAACCGAAAGTCTGAGCAGATCTGCGTATTCGTCAACAGCCTTGATGATTGCGACAAGGAATGTCAGGAACTGTGCATTCTCCATAGGAGAATCGCCGGGGTTCAGAAGATTCTGACCGTCATCTGTTGAGAGCGCCCAGTTATCGTGCTTACCTGAACCGTTAACGCCTGCGAAAGGCTTTTCGTGCAGTAAGCATACCATATTATGCTCAAGAGCGACCTTCTTCATCATTTCCATCATAAGCTGGTTGTGATCAGCCGCAAGGTTTGCAGACTCGAAGATAGGAGCACATTCGTGCTGAGCGGGAGCAACCTCGTTATGCTTTGTCTTTGAAGAAACGCCGAGCGCCCAGAGGTGCTTGTCGAGGTCCTTCATATAGTCGCTTACTCTCTGCTTGATAACGCCGAAGTAGTGATCTTCAAGCTCCTGACCCTTTACAGGTGCCGCACCGAAAAGTGTTCTGCCTGTGAAGATAAGGTCTTTTCTCTTATCGTATGTCTTCTTGTCAACAAGGAAGTATTCCTGCTCTGCACCGACTGTAGCAACAACGCTCTTTGCTGTGGTGTTGCCGAAAAGTCTTAAAATTCTTAATGCCTGCTTTGATACAGCGTCCATTGACTTTAAGAGCGGTGTCTTCTTGTCAAGTGCCTCACCTGAATATGAGAAGAACGCTGTGGGTATGTATAATGTGTTATCCTTGATAAATGCGTATGATGTCGGATCCCACGCTGTGTATCCTCTTGCCTCGAATGTAGCACGAAGACCGCCCGAGGGGAATGATGAAGCGTCAGGCTCGCCCTTGATAAGCTCCTTGCCTGAGAACTCCATAATAACCGTACCGTCACCTACAGGTGAAATAAAGCTGTCGTGCTTTTCGGCTGTGATACCTGTCATAGGCTGGAACCAGTGAGTGTAGTGTGTTGCACCCTTTTCTACTGCCCAGTCCTTCATTGTGCTGGCAACTACTTCGGCAATGGGAAGTGTAAGCTCTGCATTACCGTGCATTACCTTCATCAGCTCCTTGAAGATAGCCTTAGGGAGTCGTGCCTTCATTACTGCCTCGTTGAACACGTCCGAGCCGAACAGCTCCGTTACATCATAAGTTTTCTCTGCCATTTTCCTTTTCCTCCTACTTTCGTTAGATGTTCTTTGAAAAATAAGAAAAGGACGCTTTGATCCCTCAAAACGTCCTCGTTTCTGATTACAGTTATTATAATACACTATATTGGCTGATTTGTCAATATGTCATTTTGCACAAATTTTGAAAGTTTGCTTGTGCGATAATTCAAAATTGCGTAAAAAACATTGAAAAACCGTTGATTTCTGCAAGTCTTAAAGCTCAATCTTGCCGTAAAGCGTAGCGTTTCTTTCTGTTTCAACCGCTTCCTTAGAGAATTCGCCTGCATCTGACGCAGTATTTTCAACAGCAGTCTGCGAACGCTTGTACTCTCTTTCAAAAGAAGTCGAGAAACCGGTACTCTGCTTGTATGAGCGGTTTGTACCGTTGCCGTTTCTTCTTCCGCCCTTGCGGTCGTTTCTTCTGTTGTTATCTCTGTGGGGCTGAGAAGCCGAGATAACGACCTTTCTGTAAGGTTCTTCACCTATAGAGTTGCTGTATACGCCTTCGATCTCAGCGACCTTGCTGTGAATGATACGGCGCTCATAAGGATTCATAGGCTCAAGGGTAATGCGTCTGCCCTGACGGAGCACCTTATTAGCGGTACGCTCTGCAAGCGACTTGAGAGTTTCCTCTCTCTTATCCCTGTAGCCGTTGCAATCAACTGTGATACGGCAGTAAGGCTCATCGTGACGGTTGCTTGCAAGAATTGCAAGGTACTGTAAAGAATCGAGTGTTTCGCCTCTTCTGCCGATTACGATACCGAGCTTTTCGCCTACTATATCAAGAACAGTTATGTCTTCCTTTTCAATTATGTTTACCTTGAAGTCCTCAACGCCGAGAGCGGTAAGAACCTTTTCAAGATAAGCCGCAGCCATAGCTACCTTTTCTGTGTGGTCAGCGTCAGTTACGGCAGGAGCAGCTTCAGTAGCTTCAGCCGGAGCAGTTTCATCGGCAGCAGCAGGAGCGGCTACAGTAACAGTTTCGAATTCAACCTCTATCTTATAGTCGCCCTTCTTGCCGAACAGCTTCTTGACAGGTTCTTCAACTACGGTTATCTTTATGTCAGCTCCATCAACGCCGAGTTCCTTGATTTCTGATATGGCAAGCGCCTTGAGTTCGTCAAGTGACTTACCTGTATATATCTTTTTCATAAGTCCGTCCTTTCCGTCGATTCTCAATCGTCGTCTTCTTCGTGGTATTCTTCGCCGTATTTTTCGGCATCGGCTTTTCTTGCCGCCGCCAGCTTACGTCTGTTGATTTCCTTCTGTGAAAGTGTTTCTGTCTTTGTTACGGTCTTTTCTTCGCCTGTATCGGCATCTGTAACAACAGCGGTCGTTGTGACCTGTCTTTCCTTGAGCTTTCTTTCCTTCATCTTCTCTTCAGCCTCGGCTCTGAGCTTTTCGGGGCTGTACAGCTTCTGCATTACCAGTGACTGCACAATGCCGAGTGCATAGTTGACACCCCAGTAGAAACCTACTCCGGCAGGAACGCTGAACGAGATCCACAGTGAGAATAAGGGCATGATATAAAGCATTACCTTCATACCCGCACCGCCTGCGTTTGCCATTTCGGGATTGTTCTTCTTGTTGAGATACTGGGAAAGTACAGTCTGAACAAGTGAAAGAACGAACGCAAATATCGGTATGATTATCAGCGGCTCGAAAGCAAGCTTAGGTGTTGAACCGAAGTTCAGACCGCAGAACATCATATTGTGTGACAGTGATGCAAGTCTGTCCTTTACATTATCTGAAAGTATTTTACTTTCCTTGAACGTATCGGGGTACTGCTCATAAACCTGCAGAGCAAGAAGCTCCATCTGCATACCCTTGTACTTGCCTGCAACAGCTGCAAGTCTGTTCTTTGTTTCAGCTGTAAGTCTTGACTTATCACCTGTTAAATCGCTGTACTGCTCGGCAGAGAATGAACCGTAGGTTTCTCTGTCTGCTGTGCTGATCGTTTTGGGATCCTTATCGGTGTAATTGTTCTTGAAATTCTCGTCATCCTTGAACTCGTGCGTCAGCTGAGCGCCGTCGCTGGATTCCGAAATGAAAACTGCGTCCTTATCGCCGTTCTTGTACTTTAATATAAGCTCGGCATCCTGCTTGTTGTATTCGTTTAAGAATATCTTTGCATATTCGGTTTCTTGCGCTACTGTTATAGTGCTTGAAATATCTGATGATGACAAATGCTCCATGTGTGTCATGGGCTTATATACAACGTCGATGACACCGAACAGTATTACCATTGTCAGAACAAGAGGTCCGCAGCCGCCGGCAGGGTTATAGCCCTGTGCCTGCAGCTTCTGCATTTCTTCTGCCTGCTTATCACGGTTGTTGCGGTATTTCTGCTGTATCTCCTTTACCTTAGGAGCAAACAACTGAGAAAACGCCATATTCTTCTGCTGCTTTATCTGAAGCGGCAGCATTGCTATTTTGACTATTACAGTGAATATCAGTATCGCCCAACCGAAATTCTGTAAAAGAAGATAAATAGGCCACATAATGTAGCCGAGAGGCGTACCGATTATGGTGTATAAGAAATCTATGGAAATCACCCTCCGTTAGTAGTGCCGATATTACGGCTTGGTCCTTTTGAAAAAATAAAATTGCTCGGGTACATAGTCATAGCCGCCCTCAGAAAAAGGGTTGCATCTGATAATTCTCCGTATAGCCAAATAGCTGCCCTTTACCGCACCGAAGCGGCGGAGTGCGATCATCGCATATTCCGAACAGCTCGGAGTAAAGCGGCAACAACGAGGCAGCCATTTTGACAAAGTCATTCTGTATATCTTTACGAAAAATAAAAGTACATATTTCATTTTATTTTTGTATTTTGTCCGGTTGATTATTCGCCGGTGGGGCATATCTTTTCAGCAGTTGCTTTTCCATCCGAAGATATACCTCTGTCGATTTCATCGCAGGGGTTTTTGCCCTTGCAACGAAAATAAAGTCGTATCTTTTTTGTGTCTTTTCACGGAGCAGGGGTTCAATAAGGCGGAACGCTTCTCTTATGACTCTTCTGGCACGACTGCGTTTTACGGCATTGCCGACCTTTTTGCCTGTAACGATTCCTATGCGGTTTACCCGCCTCTTGCTTTCCCTTGCGTAGCATACGAATGCATCGGTAACAATACTGTCACCTTTTTTGAACAGAAATCTGAATTCCTTGTCCTTTTTTATGCAGACGTATTTCTTTGCATACTCATTCATTGACAGAATCAGTAGCTTAAGTGCTTTCTGCCCTTTGCACGTCTTCTTGCGAGAACCTTACGTCCGTTTCTTGTAGACATTCTTTTTCTGAATCCGTGTTCTTTCTGTCTCTGGAGCTTCTTAGGCTGGTATGTTCTTTTCATTTCTTTCTTCCTCCTGTTATTACTCGGCACCGATGTGTGCCTGTCTTGCGCCTATGCAATTAAATATTATACCTTAATCGGTTGCCGATGTCAAGTCATTTTTGAAAATTGTCTGTTCTGACGGCCGCAAACATTCAAATAATGCGGATATGCCAGTGCCTTCGGGCTTATCCGGGCGGTTATTTGTAACCGAGAGTTTCCTTTATTGCCGCTGTGACCTTTTGGGAAACCAGGCTGTGCGTCTTGGGGCTTGGGTGCCAGTCCGCCACTATTCCGTCAGCATCCTCGTTCTGCATCGTAAGCGGAATAAACGTGATTCGTTCATCGCCTGTTTCACTCATATATTTTCTGCGGACGTTTTCGATATTTTCCTCAAGCGAAGTTCCCATTACGCCGTAGGTCTGGAATATATAGGAATCGGAATTGAGCGAGCGTACCTTCTTCAGAAAATCGAGATAACCGTCTTCAAATTCCGCTTTTCTCTCATCTGTTGTCGCATAACTCATATCGTTTGTTCCGAGATTTATAACTATGATATCCGGCTTGTACCTTTCAAAATCCCACTCGGTTTCCGAAACCGTGATGCTATCAGCAAACTTATTATACGAGAAGCCGAGCTTGTCATAGTATTGCGGTATTGTCTGCTGCGGAATCTTGTTCCCGTCATTCGTAAAGCCGGAAATAATTCCGTAGCCGCTCACCGAAACCATACTGTAGTCGGCGTTCAGTGCAAGAGCCGTTTTATACGCATACGCTTTTGTGACATCTTCTGTGGCTGTTCTGAAATGATGCTCCTTATCCGGATCGTCAACTCCGTATCCGCAGGTGATAGAATCGCCTATAAATTCCATCTTTATATTTTTTGCGGGCGCAGGCTCTATTTTTTCATCCTCCGCAATCATAACAGGCTTTATCCCGAATGTTGACATTGCGCACTCGGACAGCTTGATTATCCTTACATTCCTGCATTCTGCACTTTCGCTTTCAAGCACCTTGTACGTTTTTTCCTTTTCATCGAGCATATCGTCGACAACCTGTTCATTGTCGACATATATTGCGATCCTTGCATAATTCTCGTCATTGCCCGCTGTCGATGCAAAATCGCCCGTAACGGTGATTTCAACATCTGGGTCAGCTTCTGGTGGATTTCCCGGGTGGTCTTCACCTGCATCACCAGCAGCAGGATCAGCTCATACCCCACCCGCAGCAGGATGGGCCCCACCGCCAGGATCACCAGGCCCAGGGCCAGGTTCTGAAACCCTGAGAAGAACCCGCTGAAAAAGACCACAATCCCGTACAGCACCGCCAGGCAGGTGAGAAACACGTAGAGAATTTGCAGCAGCTTCTCCATCACCAGGGTCTTGGGGCTGAAGAGATCATAGAGCATCTGAAACACCGACGGCAGATGGCCGTCCTTCTCCTTGGGCAGCACCAGCACCACCAGCAGGGCGGTCAGCGCCACCGCCAGCACCAGGATTCCAATGACACCGGCGGCATAATTTTGATAACCGTAATAATACATGGCAGCATCCCTTTCTTTGTCTGTGGGGCTCCAACGGGGCCGTTATGTTTGTTGCTTCGTGCGGTACAGATCGGTCCGGCGGCCAGAGAGAATGGGAATCTGGGCCCGGTAGCGGGCCAGGTCCCCCAAGTCAAGGTCCACCACCCGGACCGCCTCCCCCTCGCCACAGTCCGTGAGGATCTCCCCCCAGGGATTGCACACCAGGGAGTGGCCATAGGCCACATAGGAGGCCGACCTGTCCCGGGCCGGGGAACAGCCGGCCACAAAGCACTGCTGATCCAACGCCCGCATCCGGAAGGCCAGGTCCCAATGCAGGGGGCCCGTGGTCATGTTGAAGGCGGCGGGCACCAGGATCAGCTGGGCCCCCAGGTCCCCCATGACCCGGAAAAACTCGGCAAAGCGGATATCAAAGCAGATGGCCAGCCCCAGTTTTCCCAGCGCTGTGTCCACCACCGTGATCTGGCTGCCGGCGGTGAGGGTGTCCGACTCCATAAACCGCTGGCCCCCCGGCACATCAATGTCAAAGAGGTGAACCTTGCGGTGGCGGGCCAGCTCCTCCCCCTGGGGAGAGAAGAGATAACAGGTGTTGTAAATGGCCTCCCCCTCGATCTCCGGTACCGACCCTCCCGCCAGGTAAATCCCCAGCTCCCGGGCCATGCCGGAAAGAAATTGCCAGGTCTCTCCTCCGGCGGGCTCCCCGTAGACCGGAAAGCAGGCATTCTCATAGGGACAGTTGAACATCTCCGGCAGCAGGGCCAAATTGGCGCCCTGGGCGGCGGCCTGACGGAGGCAGCTCTCCGCCCGGCGGAGGTTCTCCTGTTTGTCCGGTGTCACACGCATCTGGCACAATCCCAATCGGATTCCCATCGGCAGGCTCCTTTCCTTCTCCCGGGCCCCGCCGGGGACCGGCGGGGAACCACGGGGGTTCTTCCATGACTGTACCATATTTTCTGCCCGGACGCAAGGTGAAGCAGGCGGGTTCTCCTTCCCTTTCCATTGCGTCCCAGGGTGTTTTCCTGTATAATAAAAGGGATTTCCTCCCAAACTGTTTGGGAAAGATGGAAAGGAACTCCTTTTTATGACTGCATCTCCCACCCGCCGGCAGCTGGTTTTCCTGCTGGGCAGCCTGCTGCTGGCTCCCCTTGTCACCCTGTATGCCACCCAAGCCGTGTGGCTCCAGAGCCTGTGGGCGCCCCTGCCCTGGATGGCCTCGCATGGCGGTGCAACCGTGCTGTTTTGGGTGCTCTTCTCCAGTCTGAGCCTCACCCTCTACGGCTTTTTCCGCCGGCTGTTTCCCGCCTATCTGCCGGAAGTGGCCGTCTTTATGGGGGTGGCCGTCACCAGCCGGTATAAGCTGGACATCAACGGCGCACCTCTCCAGTTAAGTGATTTTGCCTTCGTGGGCAACCTGGGCGACATCACCGGGTATGCCGCCTCTCAGCTCATTCCCACCTTGACTACCCTGCTGGCCATCGGCGTGGCGGCCGTTCTCACGGAAACCCTCCGCCGCAAGGAGACCTGGCGTCCCTCCCTCACCCAGGGCTTCGTCCTGGGCAGCCTGTGCCTGACGCTGTTCCTCTCGGCGCTGTACCCCGGTGCCCTTCAGTCCGCCGCCCTTCGCCTGGACCAGAACAGCCCGGACCAGGAGACCCGCAACGAACGGATGGGGGTGGTGCTGGGCCTCTACACCGCCTGGGCCCAGCGTCTCCAGGTGGAGACCGGCACCGCCGACCCGGAGACCACCCGTCTGGTGGACCAGCTGCGGGCGGACGCCATGGGGCCAGGCACCCCCGCGCCTGCCGCCGCCCCGGACATTATCTTTGTCACCTCCGAGAGCTTTTTTGACGTAACCCGTCTGCCGGGTCTCACCTTTTCCCAGGACCCCCTGCCCAATTTCCACCGTCTGTCGGAGACCTGCACCAACGGCCCCTTTCTCTCCAACACCTATGGCGGCGGGACCGGACATGTGGAGATGGAGATGTTCACCGGCCTGACCTCCTCTCTGCTCAAGGAGGGGGATACCCTAAATACCCTTCACACCGCGGTCTATCAGGACCTGCCCACCACCGTCCGGCTGCTGCAAAAGGCGGGATACGCCACCACCGCCCTCCACGCCCACACCAGTGAGCTGTACAACCGGGAGACCATCTATCCCGCCATCGGCTTTGACACGGTGGCCTTTCTGGACGACTTCCTCACCCCCGTGGAGATCGCAGGCAAGTACGCCTCCGACGACTCCTTCGCCCGGGAACTCATCGCCCGGTATGAAGCCCGGGACCCCAGCCAGCCGGTCTTTCTGTACGGCATGTCCATGGAGAACCACCAGACCTACACCCCGGAAAAGTACGGCCAGCCCTCGGGCTTTCCCGCCCAGTGCGACAAGCTGTCCCAGGAGGACTTGGCCATTCTGGACGCGCTGGTCATGGGGCTGCACCACGCGGATGCCTCCCTGGGGCTGCTCACCGACTACTTCTCCCAGGTGGACCGTCCGGTGATGCTGGTCTTTGTGGGGGACCATCTCCCCTCCTTGAACCTGTCCGACGGGGTCTCCCTCTACACCCACCTGGGGTACTCTCCCACGGAAGAGGCTGCGGACTGGGACCCGGAGACCCTGGAGAACATCCTGTCCACCGACTACCTGATCTGGACCAATTACGAGGCCCAGGCCGCCCCGGACCGGATGGAGAGCTGTACCTTCCTGGGGCTGCACACCTTACAGCGGGCGGGCATTCCTCTGAACCAGTATTTCTCCTGGCTGGACCGGGAGGTGGCCTCCCACATGCTCCTCTCCCGCCGCACCCTCTTTGTGGACCAGGACGGGAAGGGCACCTATTCCCCGTCCCAGGAGGACCTGGCCATACTGGAACAGTACACCGCCGTGGAGCGGAACCTGCTCTACCGTCGGTAGACCGCAGTTCTCCCCCACGCATTCTCAATCTTACAAAGGAGGTATTTCTCTATGGAAGAAAACAAACTCACCCACCGGGCCGGTCTGGTCCGGGAAGCCGCAGAAATTCTCAACCGCTACACCCCTTACGCCGCCGAGCGCCGGGTCACCTTTCAGACTGCGGAGAACGGCTGGCTCACCGCCCGGCTGGAACGGACCGACGGCCAGCCCCTGGCCCAAAGCGCCAACCCCATTGACCAAAAGCTGGCCCATCTGAAGGACCAGACCCTGGTGATCCGTCCCTTCTTTCTCCCCATGGCCAAAAGTCCCTGGGAGGAATCCGACGCCAACGACTTCACCCAGGTGAACTTTGACTACGCCGCCATTCTGGGCTACGGCGTGACCCCGGAGGGAACCTCCTTTATGAAGGCCCTCTATTTCCTCCCCACCGACGCCCTCCTGGCCGGTCAGAAGCCCCGCCCCGACGGCACCTGGCATCTGCCGCTGGCCACCTACTATGTCCACCAAATCAGTCTGGACCCCCGGAAAAAGTTTGCCCGGTTCCTCTATCTGGTGGAGCGGATCACCGAGGCATTGGAATACCAATACGACAAAACCGGCGGCTTCTTCAGCAACCCCGCCGCCCAGTGACAGCCCGTCTC
>OGXI01001174.1_pt1 | contig 22221 bp, 16 predicted proteins | sample 1576221 | NCBI WGS metagenome assembly OGXI01 (sample SAMEA3541523, study PRJEB24748) | human gut metagenome | biome: human gut; feature: human-associated habitat; material: faeces | place: China | collected 2012
CACAGTTTTTTTGAGCCGTCTGCGGTGTTTTTGTTGCGGTTAAGGATACTGTGCAGATGAACAATATGCTCTACCCACGCCTTGCCGTCGGTTGCATCATTGAGCATGGCGGGCTGAATGTTATCCATTGTGTGAGCAAACTTTGCTTCGGCTGTTTCGCCGCTTTCAAATTCAAGCCACAGATTCATCATCTTTTCGCCCTGATCTTCCGGAAGAAGTCCGAAAATTCTTTTTGCGGCTTTCATTTCACGCTCTGCCTGAGTTTTCTTAGCTTCCTCATCATAGGCATATGTATCACCTGCGTCAATCTCGACAATATCGTGAATCAGGAGCATTGTCATTGTTTTAAGCACATCAATTTCCGAATTTGCATATTCGGAAAGCATAACGGTCATTATCGCCATATGCCATGCGTGCTCGGCATCGTTTTCCTTTTTTCGAGCGTCGGAAAGGTAGGTCTGACGGATGATGAATTTTTCCTTATCAATTTCCTTTATAAAATCAAATTGCTTTTCAATTCTTGATTTCTCCATAATGTTCCCTCTTAAAATTTAGGCCTGCACATGGGCATAGTGCAGGCTTTATGTGATTATTTATTTACTACAGGAAGTTTGGTTTTATCGTATTCATCCAGTCTGTTGCCGTAAAGGTAATAGTTCGTTTCTTTTACAACAACAGGCGAAAGCACAACTACGGCAATAAGGTTGGGAATTGACATAAGTGCATTGAAGATGTCAGCCATTGTCCAAACAAGGTCGAGCTTGATAACAGGACCGATGAGAAGAATAAATACAAAAATCAGCTTGTAAGGAATCATACCGCCTCTGCCGAAAAGATATTCAACACAGCGTTCACCGTAGTATGACCAGCCGAGGATTGTTGAATATGCAAAAGCGGCAATACCGATAACAAGAATCGGTGTGCCGATTACGGGAATCTGCTGGAAGGCTTTGTATGTAAGGTCGCCGCCGTCGGAAACATCAATTGCAGGATTTTTGATAATTGAGCTTACAAGCACAAGACCTGTCATAAGACAAACAACGACTGTGTCCCAAAAAGTACCCGTTGAAGAAATCATAGCCTGACGAACAGGGTTTCTTGTTTGAGCGGCAGAGGCAACTATCGGAGCAGAACCCATACCGGATTCGTTACTGAAAAGGCCTCTTGCAATACCGTAACGAGCGGCAAGCATAAGGCTTGAACCGAGGAAACCGCCTGCAACGGACTTGAGAGAAAATGCGTCCTGAAAAATCATTTCAAATGTCTTACCGAGAACATCAAAGTTCATGCCGAGGATAATAAGACAGCCGAGAACATAGAAAACAGCCATAAACGGTACAAGGAGTTCGCAAACTCTTGAGATTGACTTGATACCTCCGAAAATTACAACGGCTGTAATTGCGGCAACAAGAACACCTACAATAATCGAAATAACCGAAGCGTCCTGACCGAAAAGATTCACCGTACCAAGGTCAAAGGTGTTGTTCATAATGTTTGAAATCGCATTAACCTGAACACCCGAACCAATGCCGAAGGATGCAAGCAATGCAAAAAGAGCAAAAAGAACGGCTAAAATTTTGCCGAGAGTTTTAAACTTAAATCCTCTTTCAAGGGCATACATAGCGCCGCCGAGCATTCTGCCGTCAGAGGTCTTCACACGATACTTTACACCGATGAGTGACTCGGAATACTTCGTTGCGATGCCGAAAACACCGGTGAGCCAGCACCAGAGAACCGCACCGGGTCCGCCGAGTGCAATTGCAGTACCTACGCCTATGATATTACCCGTGCCGATTGTTGAGGCAAGTGCTGTTGCAAGAGCCTGAAACGGGCTGATGTCACCGTCTGAATCGGGATCCTTGGTCACCGAAAGTTTGATTGCCTTAAAAGTTTTTCTCTGTACAAATTTTGTGCGAATTGTGAGGAAAATGTGAGTTCCGAGAAGAAGGATAATCATAAACCAACCCCACAGGAAGTCATTGAAGCTATTCATCACAGCTGAAATCGCATCCCACATATTGTACCGCCTCCTTGTTTTAGTATAAACCTACCCTGTTTAATATACAAAAGCAAAACCTGCTTTATGTCCGTTAATGTTTTTTACAAAAATCGTTTTACATCAATAAGATTGTCTGCAACTCCGTAAAGAAGGGGAATTGCCTCTGCACTCGGACGGTCAAGGTCGGGAACCATAACCGTTTTACACCCTGCCGAGCTTGCCGACTTTATGCCGTTGAGCGAGTCCTCAAGTGCAATGCAGTTTTCGGGAGCAAGCCCGAGTTTTTCTGCGGCATAAAGATAAATGTCGGGTTCGGGCTTTCCTTTTGCAACCATTGACGCACAAACTATTTCGTCAAAATAATCGTAAAGGCCGAGAGCCGAAAGATATTTTTTCGTTCTCTCCGGAGCGGTTGCGGTTGCAAGAGCAACCCTGTAGCCGTTCTGCTTTAAAAAGCCGAGAAATTCAGCGGCACCGGGCTTTGATTCAATGCCGTTTTCTGAGATGAACTTATCCATAAGCTCAATTCTTTTATCGTGAACCTTGCGGTAGTCAAAATCCTCTCCGAAAAAGCCCTTTAATTTTGCAATTGCAAACGGGCGAGCCATTGAGCGAATACTGAGTGCGTGGTGCGTTTCCATAGGATAGCCGTAAAAAAGAGCCGCCTCACACCAAAAACGAACATACAGCTTTTCTGTGTCAAGAATAACACCGTCCATATCGGAAATAATACCTTTTATATCAGGATTCATATTTTACCTCCCGATTTTTTTAGATTCATATTTACAAACGCAATTCCGAGTGAAATCAGAATAAGCGAGATGAGCGTTTCAATTCTGAAAACATTTTCACCGAGCATAAGCCCCGACAAAACTGTTCCGAACACGGGTACAAGCAAATTGAAAACGGAAATTCTGCTTGCATCATGAAACTTGAGAAGTGCTGTCCACAGCGAAAATGCCGCCGCTGATACGAACGCAAGCCAGAGCAACACGGAAACACTTTCAACATTTATCAAACCAATACTGCCACCGCAGCATATACCCGACACAAGCAATATAAAACCGCCTGTTAAAAGCTGAAAAGCGGTTACAGGAAACGGATCTCGTCCTGTTGTGACTTTTTTCGCAACGATGTTGCCTGCCGCCGCAGATATTGTTGAAAAGAGAATCATCATATCGCCGAACCAAGTGTCCGTGCTGACAGTTCCGCCGAAATTGATTGCGATAATTCCGCCAAATCCGAGAATACAACCGATAATTTTCATCAGCGTGAGCCTGTCGTTTTTGAAAAACAACGGCACGAAAAGTACGGTAAAGAACGACGCACAAGCCGTTATTATAGAAGTGTTCGTTCCGCTTGTAAAACCGATTCCGATGTATGTAAAAATATACTGCAATCCTGTCTGCACCACTCCGAGTGAACAGACTGGCAGTATATCTTTTTTTGAAAGCGTCGGCGGTTTTCTTTTTGATATCCACAAAAAGAGAAACACCATAAATCCCGCCAACATAAAGCGCATTCCTGCAAAAATCAGCTTTGAGCCGATATCCGACTCCTCAATCTTAAAAGCAGAGTAGCCGACCTTTATAAACGGAAAAGCCGTTCCCCACAAAAGTGTGCAGAAAATTGCTGTTAAATATGCTATTTTTTTATTTTGTAACAGTTTCATTTTATTCATCCGGAAAAATTAACAATATCAGATATAGTATACCATAAAAATCAGAAAAAGAAAACCTTACAATTTCAAAAATTTGTTTATTCCGTAAACAGAATTTGCACCGTCACAACAGGCGGTTATAATTTGTCGCAGATTTTTTGTGCGGATATCCCCTGCAACAAAAATTCCCGACACGGATGTCTGACAGGTTTCATCGGCAATCACATAGCCGTTGTCATCAGTTTTCACAAAGCCCTTGACACATTCGGTTCTCGGTTCAAGACCTACCGCAACAAAAACTCCGTCAGTTTTCAGAATTTTCTCATTATCAAGCGTAACCGATTTAACCTTTTCGTCACCGTCAATTTTCACAACATTGGTGTTGTAAAGAATTTTGACATTGCCCGATTTTTCAAGCTTTTGCACAAGCACTCTGTCGGCTTTCAATGCATCGCCCCTGTGAATAAGAAAAACCCGTTTGCATATATGAGAAAGATAGGTCGCCTCGGTAACGGCGGTGTTTCCTCCGCCGATTACCGCCACTGTTTTGTCTTTGAAAAAATAGCCGTCACACACGGCGCAATAGCTTACTCCTCTGCCCTCAAACTTATTTTCACCGTCAATTCCCAATTTTTTGTGGGTTGCGCCCATGCAGAGAATAACAGATTTTGTCTTGACCTCACTGTCGGAACATTCAAGGATAAAACCGTCATAATTTTTTCTTATGCCGACAAGGGATTGTCTGACAAAATTTGCACCAAATGACTTTGCGTGTGAATAAAAGTGCTGGATGAGGTCAAAGCCTGCAATATCGCTAAAGCCCGTGTAGTTTTCAACAGCATCCGTGAGGGCAATTGAACTGCCCTCGGGTGATGACGGATCAAGCACAATGCAGTCAAGTCCGCTCCGAGAGGCATAGAGTGCCGCCGTAAGTCCTGCCGCACCTCCGCCGACAATTACAAGGTCATACAAAACTCTCACCCGTTTTTTCGGAGATTGCGGAGATTATCCGTTCTTCGGTCTGAACACCCGACATACGCAAAATTTCGTTGCCGTCTTTAAAGAGCAAAAGTGCAGGAATTCCCGATACACCGTAGCGTTCTGTCAATTCGGGGTTTTCGTCAACATTGACCTTGACGGTTTCAAAATATGCTTTGTATTTGTCACCGATTTCTTCGATTACAGGCGAAAGCATTCTGCACGGTGAACACCATTCGGCATAAAAATCGGCAAGCACCGGCTTTGATGATTTTATTAAGCTTTCAAATTCATTTTTCCGTATGTTTTGAATCACAATATCACTCCGTAAATCGTTTTTACTATTGTTCCCGATTTAAGGGTAATTATTATATCTTTGTCTGCGTATTCAAATTATGTGTAACGGCAAACCGATTTTATTGTAAAAAGGCGAAAAAAGCCCCCTCGAAAAATCGAGAGGACTTTAAATTTTTTTAATTTTGCAAATTGCAATAGCAACAAATATTTTTGACAATTTTTGTATTGATTTATTTTAAGGCAATGTCATTCAGAATACAAATTTCTCAAAGCCGAAATTTCTTTGGCATAACCGTCAAGCTCGTTCGGGGTTTCAAGGAAAAACGGAAGATTTCGCAAATTTTCATTATTTATAATTTTCCCGAACGCATCAATTCCGATGTAGCCCTCGCCTATTTTCTGATGTCTGTCCTTGTGGTTGCCGATAGGATTCATACTGTCATTGAGATGAATTGCCTTGAGTCTTTCAAGCCCGATTACACGGTCAAATTCTTCAAGAACTCCGTCAAGATTATTCACAATGTCATAACCGGCGTCAAAAACATGGCAGGTATCAAGGCATACGCCGATTTTATCGTTTCGCTCCACACGGTCGATAATCATACGCAGTTCTTCAAAGGTTCTGCCAACCTCCGTGCCTTTGCCCGCCATTGTTTCAAGCAATATCGTGGTTGTCATATCATCGAACATTGCAGTATTCAATGCTGTGCCGATTTGCTCAACCGCAGTTTTAACACCCTGTCCCGTGTGACTGCCGGGGTGAAAATTATAAAGATTATTCGGGAGATATTCCATTCGTTTCAAATCATCCGTAAGCGTGTTCAAAGCAAATTCACGGGTTTCGGGTTTTGCCGAACAGAGGTTCATTGTGTATGGTGCATGGGCAAGAATTTTTGCAAAATTATTTTCCGTCATAAGTTTTATAAGTGCATTGACATCTTCGATATCAATTTTTCTTGCAGATCCGCCACGAGGGTTGCGTGTAAAAAATTGAAATGTGTTTGCTCCGATTGAAAGTGCATCTCTGCCGATTGCGTAAAAACCTTTTGATATTGAAAGATGAGAGCCGATATTAAGCATATTTTCTCCTTTTGCGTTAATTTATTTGCAGTAAACGGTTTATCGTAAAGAAAAAAGCCTTTCTGTCAAAAGACAAAAAGGCTTTAGTTGGTCGGGATGACAAGACTTGAACTTGCGACTCCACGCCCCCCAGACGTGTGCGCTACCAAACTGCGCTACATCCCGTTGCAACATTAATATTTTAACAAACACTGCGAGCGTTGTCAAGATGTTTTAAAAACTTTTTGAATATTTTTGCACCATGAGTTAAAAAAGCAAAACGGACACTGCCGATTGACAGTGTCCGAAAAATGCTTAATCAAAGATTAATTCGTTAAAATCAGTCTTCTTTCTTCTTTCTTGCAAGGAACATAACGCCTGCTGCTGAAACCATAAGACCTGCCATTACGAAAACGATAGTTGTTTCAACACCTGACTTAACTGCACCTGTGCTTGAAGAACCTGAACCTGATGAGCTTGAGCCACCGTTGCTTGAAGAAGAACTTGAACCGTTGCTTGAGCTGCCGCCTGCTGCCTTGTTACCTGTCTTCTTAGCGTTGTCGAGCTGAGTCTTGTCAACCTTTTTACCTGTTGTAGGATCTGTGCAACCTGCGAGAATCTTCTCAACTGCAGGAGCAATCGTATCCTTATCAGGGTTGTTTGTAGCGTTGAGCCTATCTGTTACAGCACCCATAACCTGTGTTGGGCTAACCTTGAGTTCGTCAAGAAGTTTCTGTGTAAGACTTGTCTTAGCCTCATCATTGTAGTAAGCGACGAGGTATGTAGCCAGCAATGTTACATCTGATTCGCCCTCAGGGAAAGCAGAACCGATGACGTTACCTGTTGATGTAATCTTCTTTTCAGGGCCGCAGTCTGAGTTGTTTTCCCACTTAGCTTCGTTTGCCTTCTTTTCTGAATCCTCAGGGTTTTCAAGCTGATTACCTGTGCAATAAAGTGTGTCACCGATGCACTTGCCGCTCATGATAGCGTTGTATGACTGCATACCTGTGTTAGCACTGAAGATTACACAGTAAACTCTTCCGTCTGACTTAGAGATTGTGTTACCTGTCATTGAAAGATCATATGTAGCGATACCTGTTGAAGAATCGTACTTACATTTTTCTTTCTTTGACTGCCATGCCGGCCAATCGCCTGAACCGTCAGCCTTCCAAACGTGACAGAATACTGTCTTAACATTATTCCAGCCTGACTTCTTAACATCAAACTTAATAACATTGCCTGCTTCAACTTCTGAAGAAGCGTCAGCTGAAACCTCTGATGAACCGTCGGCTGAAACCTCGCCTGACTGATCTGCTGCAGCAACAGCAGCGTCATCCTCTGCTTCTGCAGCGCTAGCTGTGATGGCAGCTGAACTGCACATTACTGCTGCTGCAAGAAAAAGACCTGCAATTTTCTTGAACATTTTTAATCTCCTCCTAAAATTGTTCATAAATATCCAAGATAGATTTTCATATCTTAGTATTGCTTATTATACTATAAAAATAACAAAACTGCAATAGTTTTGATTTAAAACCGTTTTTGTTAATTGCACAAGATTTTATGTAACCGTTTGGCTATTTTCCACAATTCAACCGGCAAGTAAGCCATAAATACACATTAAACGATTATTTTAACATTGCATAAACAGTTTCTTTTACGCTGTCAAGAGCCTCTGAAATCTTCTCAGGCTGTTTAGCACCTGCCATAGCCATATCGGGCTTTCCGCCTCCATTGCCTCCGGCCTTCTGAGCAACAGCCTTTATGATTTTGCCTGCATTTGCACCGAGAGCAAGAGCCTCTTTACCGCAGGCTGCGGCAAATGTCACCTTGCCGTCATTTTCAGTTGCAAGAACACATATGCACTTCGGGGCAAAATCTCTTGCCTTTTCGCACATTGTGCGAAGAATGTCGGCATTAGCCTTGTCAATTCTGCCTGTTACCACTCTTACACCGTTTTCCTCCGTTGTGCCTGCAAAAAGCTGACCGATCTGAGCAACGGCAAGCTTTGAATTAAGCTCGTTGATTTCTCTCTGTTGTTCCTTGATAAGCTGTTCAGCCTTCTGAACACCCTCAACAACTGCCTTTGGATTTGCAATTTTGAGTAATGAGCAAACATCCATAATAACAGCGCTCATACCGTTGATGTACTTGAGAACGCCCATACCTGTGAGAGCCTCAATTCTTCTTACGCCTGCGGCAACCGAACCCTCCTGTCTGATTCTGAAAAGACCGAGGTTTGCGGTATTCTTTACATGTGTACCGCCACAGAATTCAACAGAGAAGTCGCCTGCGCTTACAACACGGACAACATCGCCGTACTTTTCACCGAAGAGTGCCATTGCGCCGAGCTTTTTAGCCTCTTCAATAGGCATTTCCTGTGTTGTAACGGGGATTGCCTCAAGAATCTTTTTATTTACAAGATTCTGAACCTCAATGAGTTCCTTTGCCGTGAGAGCCTCAAAGTGAGTAAAGTCAAAACGGAAGTAATCGTCTGAAACAAGCTGACCTGCCTGCTGAACATGGTTGCCGAGAACCTCACGGAGAGCCGACTGAAGAAGGTGAGCCGCTGTGTGGTTTCTTGTAATATCCGCACGGCGCTCTTCATCAACAGCAGTTGAAACCTCCGCACCTACATTGATGCTGCCGCTCTTTACTGTACAAGCGTGAAGGTAAATTGTGCCTGACGGATTCTTTGTTGTGTTGTCAACATCAGCTGAAAAACTGCCAGACTCCATAACACCTGTGTCGCCAACCTGACCGCCGCCTTCTCCGTAGAACGGAGTTTTGTCGAGAACGATGATAGCATTTTCGCCCTCGCCGATACTGTCAACCCTCACACCGTCCTTAACAATTGCAAGAACCTTTGAAGTTGACTTAAGGTCTGTGTAACCTACGAATTCTGTATTTGCAACATCCGAAAGGTCTGTTGTATCAGAAATCCAAGCGTCTGCACCTGCGTTCTTTCTTGCGTCACGGGAACGCTTTTTCTGCTCTTTCATGAGCTCACGGAAACGCTCAACATCAACCTTAATGCCTTTTTCCGAAAGAATTTCTTTTGTAAGGTCAATCGGGAAGCCGTAGGTATCGTTAAGCTTAAATGCGTCCTCACCGCTGAGAACCTTAACATCTTCGCTGTCCATAATGCCGTTGAGCATCTTAAAGCCCTGATCAATTGTCTTGGCAAAGCTTTCTTCCTCAACCTTGATAACCTTTGTGATGAACTCCTGCTTTTCCTTGAGTTCGGGATAAGCTGTGAGATTTTCCTTGATAACCGTATCGCAAACCTTATAGAGGAAAGGCTCGTTGTAACCGAGAAGTCTGCCGTGACGAGCGGCTCTTCTGAGCAAACGGCGGAGCACATAGCCCTTGCCCTCATTTGATGGGAGAACACCGTCGCCGATCATAAATGTTGTACTGCGGATATGGTCTGTGATAACACGGAGCGAAACATCGCTCTTTTCATTTTTGCCGTACTCAACACCTGTAATCTGTGAGATGTGTTTCATAATATTCTGAATTGTGTCAACGAGGAAAAGGTTGTCAACACCCTGCATAACACAGGCAAGTCTTTCAAGTCCCATGCCTGTATCAATGTTCGGATGTTCAAGAGGAGTGTAGTTACCCTTGCCGTCATTCTCAAACTGAGTAAATACAAGGTTCCAAACCTCAACAAAACGGTCGCATTCACAGCCTACATGACAGTCGGGTCTGCCGCAGCCCTTTTCGTCACCACGGTCAAAGTAAATTTCCGAACAAGGACCGCATGGACCTGAACCGTGTTCCCAGAAGTTATCTTCCTTGCCGAGTCTTACCATATGTGACGGATCAACGCCGACTTCTTTTGTCCAAATGTCAAAAGCCTCGTCATCGTCCTCATAGATTGAAACATAGAGCTTTTCGGGCGGCATTTCAAGAACCTTTGTAAAGAATTCCCATGCCCATGCTGTAGCCTCGTGCTTAAAATAGTCGCCGAATGAGAAGTTGCCGAGCATTTCAAAGAATGTACCGTGACGGGCTGTGATACCGACACGCTCAATGTCGGGAGTACGGATACATTTCTGACAGGTTGTAACACGCTTGCGAGGAGGTGTTACCTCACCTGTAAAATATTTTTTCATAGGAGCCATACCGCTGTTGATAAGCAGAAGGCTGTTGTCGTCCTTTGGAACAAGCGAAAAGCTGGGGAGTCTTAAACAACCCTTTGATTCAAAGAATTCAAGGAACTTTTCTCTTAATTCGTTAAGTCCTGTCCACTTCATAAAAAATCTCTCCTTATACAAATTCACAGGGGAATACAATATTCGTTCAAATTTGTTTAAAGTATGCAACCGAGCAAAATAAAAAATCCCATTGTATAAAAATACAATGGGACAGGAATATCCTGCGGTACCACCCAAATTGACGCCAAGCGTCCGCTTTGAGTAATCGTCATATAGATTACATTTCCTTAACGCAGAAATACGCTGTGCTTAATCACACAGAGCTCAGGGGCAGCGCACCGAAACTTCACATAGAAGCCTTGCACCAAAACGGCTTTCTCTCTGAAATGCTGACATCTCGGTTAATCCCGTCACAGCCGAATATTGTAATTCAATTGTAGCAAATAATTTAAATCGGAGCAACACTCTGCTTTGCTTGCAAGGAGCAGAGTTTGCGACAGATTGCAATCAAGTGCATAGGAGCGTCAGCTCCTCAGTATTTCAGCGAGAGATTTGCTCACGCTGAAAGGCTGAATTGTTCCCCACCGTTTCTAAGGTGGGGAACATCAGTACTTAGATTATAAAACTGTTTCTTTGTGTTGTCAATAGCAAAATTCGGGATTAATCACGCTTTTTTCTGATAACCGAGCCTGACGGAACGGGAGCGTTGCATTTCATTGTAAGTCTTTGCATCGGGTGCGGCGCACTTTCAACGGGCATACCCTCGTCGGTTGTAAGTGATTCACACTTGATTTCAAACGGCACTCCGCTTGGCGGAAGTACATCAAGTGTGTCGCCCACATAGAATTTGTTGCGCTGAGTGATCACTGCGGTTGTGTCGTCAACAAGCTCTTCACACAATGCAACATTGTCATAATGACGGATATATCCTCCGTTGCCCGTAACCTGACCGGGTTCTCTGCCGAAATAGAAGCCTGTGTTGTACTCACGGTGGCTGATTTTTTCAAGCTCTTCCCTTATCCACGGTTTGAGAACATAATCGTCGCCCTCTGCAAAATAATCGTCAACAGCGTGACGGTAAGCGTTTGTTGTAACAGCGACATAGTAAGCCGACTTCGCCCTGCCCTCAATCTTAAAGCTTGAAATACCTGCCTTTACAAGCTCGGGGATATGCTCAATCATACAGAGATCTCTTGAATTGTAGAGATATGTGCCGTCACCTGTTTCTTCAACAGGAAAATACTGTCCCTGACGGTTTTCTTCGTAAAGATGATACTTCCAGCGACACGGCTGAGCGCAGTCGCCGTGGTTCGCATCTCTGCCTGTCATATAGCTTGAAATAAGGCATCTGCCTGAAAATGAAACACACATTGCACCGTGTACAAAGCATTCAATTTCAAGCTCTTTCGGAACTTTTGCACGCATTTCGGCAATTTCATCAAGCGGAATTTCTCTTGCAAGCACAACCCTTGACGCACCCATATTGTAAAGCACATTTGCCGCCGCATAGTTTGTTACTCCTGCCTGAGTCGAAATGTGGCGCTGAACCTTTGGCGCATACTTTTTAGCCGCCTCAAAAACACCGAGGTCGGCAATTATGAACGCATCAACTCCGCAAGCCTGAGCATTCTCCATAAATTCCTGAAGATGAGGAATTTCATTATTGCGTGGAAGTGTGTTGCAGGTCACATGGATTCTTGCGCCCTTTGCGTGGGCAAGGTCACAAGCTTTTTTGAGCTGATCGTTATCAAAATTCTGCGGTGCGGAACGCATTCCGAACATTTTTCCTGCAAGAAAAACTGCATCTGCGCCAAAGTTTAAAGCGGATTTAAGGCAATCCATATCACCTGCCGGTGACAAAATTTCGGGTTTTTCAAAATTAGTTATCATAGCTTTCAATATACTCCAGATTTGCGTTTTGCTGTTCAAGTGTTGATGCGTAATAAGCCTGTCCCTTGCTGTCATGACAGAAGAAGTAATAATCCGAGCTGTTCGGATTGAGTGCGGCAATTATTGCATCCATACCGGGATTGCAGATAGGACCGTAAGGAAGTCCCTTCCTGTCATATGTATCATATCTGCTCTTGTAGGTGCTTCTGTCATTTTCGGGAACATCCTCAAGGCTTCTGTACGGATAGAACTTTGTTGAATCAAGACCGAGACTTGACACGCCGAGACTGCTGTCGGCTGTAAGACGGTTGTGGAGGATTGAGGAAATGTAGTACATATCCTCTTTGTCAGCCGCCTCTGCCTGAATGATAGATGCGATTGTCATAACCTGATCAAGCGAATACTTTGTGTCGCTCTCTTCAACCATTTTCAAAACTGTTGTTTTCTTTGAATATCCGTCAACAGTCTGCTTTTCGTTAATCTTTGTTTCGTAGTTGTTGAGAAATTTGTAGATTACGGATTCTGCATTTTCGTTTCTGTAGAATTCGTAGGTATCGGGATAGAGATAGCCCTCAAGCTTGTAGTAACGCTTGTCCGCATTTGTTTCAGCCTTGATAAAGTCAAAGTCGCTGTCAAACTTTTCGGAATTGCAAAGCGAAAGAAACTCGTCCCTGTCGCCCAAAGCACCGTTCTTTTCAAGAGTGTTGGCAATTTCAAAAACGCTTTCGCCCTCGGTAATTGTAACGGAAACCGTGTCGGTTCTGTTATTGTTACTCGAAAGGAAGTTGATGATTGCCTCGTAGTCCATATTTCTGCGAATTTCATATGTACCCTGAGTAAAATCATCGGCAGACTTTGTGACATTGACAAATAGCTTGAAATATGACGGCTCACCGATTACTTTATTGTCAACAAGTACCTTTGTAACATCGTCAACTGTCGGATTTTCGGGGATTTCAATTTTCACGGTTGAGGAATCGGTTCTGTTCACGGCAAGCAAATCGTTCATGCCTGTTATCATATATACAGCCGCCATTGCTCCGACAATTAAAACCGAGATAATCCAGATAAAGCGGAAGGTTCTGCGATTATACTTGTTCTTTGCTTTAAGAGCCTTTTTTTCTTCCTTTTTCTTCTGCTTTAAAACCTGCTTTGATTCACGGGCCATTTGCTTTTTGACATCCTGACCGCTGTATGAATTAAGGTTTGACGGTTCATCCTCAGACTTGACGAAATTATCGTCCTCATACTCGCTTTCATCAATATTAAGTTTAAAGTTTTCGGCTCTTCTGCGACGCTGAGCGTTAAGCTCCTGTTCGCTCATATTAAAATTATCAGGGTTCATAATGTATCATTCCTTTACAAACTCGTTATTTGTTCGGTTGGTATATTTTTCGGTAATCACGGCGTCAACGGGGCGGTCGAACACTCCCGAGGGCAGAGTATGCTCTATACATTTGGAGTAGCAAAGCCCAACGCTTGTTCCCGAAAAATTCTGTAAAAATCTGTCGTAGTAACCCTTGCCGAATCCAAGGCGGAATCCCTGCATATCAAAGCAAAGTCCCGGAACAAGGCAAAGTCCGTGTGTGAAATCCTCGTACTTTTCGCAAGCCTCGGGGTTTGGTTCCATGATTGAAAACGCACCCTTTTCAAGCTGAGAAAGTGAATTTACAAGGTAAAAATCCATTTCGCCGAAATTATTTTTACACTTTGGCAAAGCAAGTCTTTTGCCGTCTTTCAGCGTTGTTTCAAGAATAAGCGAGGTGTCAACCTCAATCGGTGATGAAACAAAGGCAAAAAGCACATCACAGCTTTTGTATTCCTCACTTGCCAGAAAAGCGTTCTGCAAGGCGAGGTCAAGCTGTTGCTTTTTTTCGGGAGGACAGCTTTTTCGGATTTTTTTATATTTTGCACGGAGCTGACTTTTCAGCTCACGAACATTTTTCACAGGCATTGCATATCACCGATAACCTTGTCAGCGGCATCCTTTGATACTGCGAGAGAAACAATTGCGTGACCGAATTCAATTGCACAGCCTGCGCCCTTTGCAGTAATAATATTGCCGTCCGTTACGGTGTGAGTGCCTGTATAGTCTGCACCCTTGAGTTCCTTTTCAAAGCCCGGAAAACAGGTTGCCTTTTTGCCGTCAAGGATTCCGAGATGACCGAGAATTGACGGAGCGGCACAGATTGCGGCAACGATTTTGCCGTTTTCACAGCTACACTTAACAGCCTCAATAACCTTTTCGTTTGCCTCAAGATTGAGAGTTCCGGGCATACCGCCTGGGAGTACAACACCCTGAACATCGTCAAGGTCAATATTGTCAATTGTGATATCGGCTTTTACAAGCACACCGTGTGAGCTTGTAACACATTCGCCTGTTACACCGACTGTTTTAACATCAAGCTTTGCCCTGCGCATTACATCAACGGGGGCAAGCGCCTCTGTTTCTTCAAAGCCTTCTGCAAGAAATACATAGAACATAGTAAACTTCCTTTCAGGAAAGAGTAATCCCGATATAGACATCGTCGGGAATTTTATGGTTTTTGTCGAGTGATTTAATCATTCCGCATTTTTGTAACCTACAGTTTTCAAAAAGAGCGTTGTCGGATTTGCCCGTAAACACAAACCTTTCTGATTTTGTATTTTCAAGCAAAAGTGCGGAAAGTTCGTTTATATTTTTATAAGCCGAGTAAAAAACATCGGCAGTATTTTCGTTTTCATCAAATACGGCAAAGCAGTCATTCTTATTGATCACCTTTGAGCCGTAAATCTCATAATAGGACTTTGCAAATTCAAAAAAATTCTCATTATATATGAAAGAATTTTCTTTTGAACAGCCGATATTCAAGCCCTTCTCTGCAAAACTTTCAAGCGTTTGCCTTGAAATTTCACGGCTTTTTACTGTGCAGTTCAAAGCATATCCGAGCTTTGCGTAAAAGCCGTACAAACCGTCATTTGCAGGAAAAAGCAGAGAATAGACATCACCGTTATTCTTTGCGTCATCAAGTGCAAAATCAATCAGCCTTGACATTATTCCGTTGCCACGGAAAGATTCATCGGTTGACGCACCGCAAAGATAATGCGATTTTTCGCCGTTGAGCGTACCTTTTACAAGGTAAAGAGCCGAAACGATTCTATCGTCAACAACGGCACAGCAACCGTCAAAAAGGTCGCTGTCAAAAATCAGGTTGACGGCAGTTACATCCTCGTCAAAACACGAGAGCCACAGCTTTTTTAGGCTTTCGGTATCGGATTTTTCGGTTTTGCGAAATATCGTTTTCATCGTTTTTTCGGTATTGCGTTCCAGCGGTCGAGGATAATAACGGGATTGTATGAAAGTTTAGACTTTTTTAGTCCCTCAAGTCCCATATCTTCCTCACGGTTTATATACTCATACTGCGTAAGAGTTTTGGCAAATTCGTTGTTGATTACGGCATAAACACCGTCATATTCACGAAGTGCCTTTTCAAAGTTGATGTCATACACCTTGGGTGAAATTTCACTTCCGAGAGTCATGGCAACAGGCTTTGAGTCAACATACAGTACAGCGCCCTTGACATCATATTCGTCTTTGAGATCGCACATTTCCCTGATTGCCGTAATTTCGCTTGAAGCTTCGGGATCGGTGTCATTTTCCGCACACCACAGTTTTGCAACCGTTAATGCATCGGGAATGTTTGAATCCGACAGAGTTTCAAAACGGGTATCGGTGTAGGTTCTGTAAAATTTTGAAATGTGGTTACGCTTTGCGTGAAACCTTTTGCCCGCAAGGGTTGCAAGGTCACGGGAAGTGTAGATGTAATCCTGATTTTCGGGTGAACGGACATAATCAAATTTGCCGGGAAACATTGTTTCAAGCATTGCACGATTGCCGTTTGTCAGCATAACAATTTGCAAATTGCCGTTTCTCTCCTCGGCATCTTTGAAAACCTCTTCAAGCGCACCCTTTATATTTTTACCTGTAGGCATACAGTAACCCCAGACGGACTCGTCGGGATTACAATACACCTTGACAATTGTATCATCATAAAAAGCAAATTTAATATTGTATTCGTTTCGCCAAAGATAAGCGTTCAAAAGGTTGGTATCACAACCCATGCACTCATCATAATCGTAGTATTTTTTAAGTTCGTTTATGTCACTTTGCTCAATTTTTTTAAAGCTCAGCATAAATTTCAGCCGCTACCCTCTCTATCTCTTCCGATATTTTTTCTATACTCTTAATCTCTCCGTTTTCACAGCAATTAATAACCTTCCAGCTGCATTTTTTAGCGGCATAAACTGCACTTTTTCGACAGTCAAGAAGGAAACGGAGGTTTTTCTCATGCAAATCTTTCTTGCTGTTGTCACCACCGTAGCGTTTTTCCATAAGCTTCTGCGAAACCTCGGGTTCAACATCAAGGTAGATTACAAGATCGGGTTTCGGAATCCCGAGTTTTTCGTATTCAAAATCGTTCAGCCAATCAATAAAGCTGTTCCACTCCTCTTTCGGGAGTTTGGACATCTGATAAATTATATTTGAAGTCACATAGCGGTCGCTTAAAATCACACCGCCGTTGTCACATTCCTTTTTCCAAAATTGAAGATAGCTTGCAACACGGTCAACCGCATAAAACGCACTCGCCGCATAGGCATTGACATCATCGGGCTTGTCGCCGAATTCGCCGTCAAGATACATCTTCACGGGAGCGGCGGCAGGACTTTCATAATTCGGAAATTCAAGCTTTGTGACCTTTTTGCCGAGAGCGGAAAATTTTTTGCACAAAATCTTTGTCTGCGTAGCTTTTCCGCTGCCGTCAAGTCCCTCAATAACAATAATTTTGCTTTTCATATATATACCTTACTTTTCTCTGCCGTATTTCTGACGCATTTCCTTTTGCTTTCCGCAACACATATTGCCCTCGGGGCATGGTCCGAACAGGCATGACGGGCCGCAGTTTTTGAAAAGATGCGGAGCAACCTCAAGACATTGCAAAAGCATCTGTTCGGCAACCTCACGAATTTCCCACTGCGCTCTGTTGCAACAACGGTGTGCAAAAAAGTTCTGCAAGCTTCTTGCATTGAAAGTGCAGACAATTTTTGTTGTTGATGCATTCGGAAGAATAAATCTTGCGTCCTCGTTGGCTTTCTTGATGAAAGCATTGCAGGATTTTTTGTCGTCAGCCTTGTAGGCATTGATAATTTCTTCATCCGTTCCGCTGTATTCATCGGGACATTTCTCGTTGATGTAACCGACAGCAAGTGCATCTCTGATTTCCTTGTAAGCGTCAGCCTCAACCTTGAGAGCCTTTTCATAAGCGGCAAGAGCCTTTTCGTTCTTTGCAATCTCGGGCGGAGTTACAAAGTCAAACCTTGTGCCGTCAACATAGCGCTGTGACTGCTGACTGTAGGATGCAATTCTGTGGCGGACAAGCTGGTGTGAGCAGGCTCTTGAAATGCCCTCAATGCCGAATGTAAAATATGCGTGTTCGGTCGGACTTGCATGGCCGAGGCTTGCAAGCATATCAATAAATGAGGAAGTTTTTTCCTCGTCAAGACCTTCTCTTATATCTTCAATCCCTGACGGTGAATAGCAAAGCTTTGCCGCCATTGCAACCGTCTGTTCAGGGTTAGGTGTGTGTGTAAGGAGCGTTACCTTTATTGCCATTTTTAGTTTTCATCTCCCATTTTCGATAAAGTTATTCACAATTTTCTATATTCGGATTTATTATAACATTATTATTCAGTCTTTTCAATGGTAAAAACAAGCAAAAATCCCGACAGCACAAAACCTGTCGGGATTTCTGATTAAAATACTATTTTCTTGTAATTGACCAACCATTTGAGTTGAAACCGCTTACCGTTTTGCCTTTCCTGTCAATACAACGGACTGTGTAGGTTACCTTCTTACCCTTTTTAGCACCTGAATCTGTGAAAGAGGTTGAAGTTGTATCTTTTACCCTTGTCCAGCTTCCGCCGTCATATTTTCTGTAAAGTCTGTAGCCGTAAACGCCTGCGATTTTATTCCAAGTTACGCTTACACCCTTTGATGTGTTTGAGAGCCTTGTAATTGTCGGAGCAACAGGAGTGTATTTCTTCGACCAACCCCTTGAATAAAAACCGCTGACGGTATTGCCGTTCTTGTCAATACAGCGGATTGTGTATGTTTCGGTTTTATTCGGTACTACTCCCGAATCGGTGAACGATGTGGCTGTTGTGTCTTTAAAGCGTTTCCAACCACCAGACGCAGGCTTGTAATAAAGTCTGTAGCCGTAAACACCTGCGATTTTGTTCCAACTAAGCTTGATACCGCCTGTGGTGATATCGAGTTTTGAAATTGTCGGAGCAACAGGTGTATATTTTTTCGACCAGCCTGTCGAGTTAAATCCGCTGATTGTGTTGCCGTTTTTGTCAATACAACGGATTGTGTATGTTTCGGTTCTGTTAGGACTTACTCCCGAATCGGTGAACGATGTGGCGGTTGTGTCCTTAAAGCGTTTCCAACCGCCTGATGCAGGCTTGTAATAAAGTCTGTAGCCGTAAGCGCCGTCAACCTTGTTCCACGAAATTTTGATACCGCCTGTTGTGTTTGCAAGACCTGTAATCTGCGGAGCGGGAAGATTTACGGTAACTTTGCAAGTTGCGGTTTTGCCGTTAGAAGTTTTCACCGTAATTGTTGCAGTTCCCGACGCTTTGGCAGTTACCTTGCCGTTTTTGTCAACAGTCGCAACGCTTGTGTTTGAACTGCTCCAAGTGCATTTTTTATTTGACGCATTTGATGGGTATACTGTTGCTCTGAGATTTGTGGTTTTCCCAGTATCAAGTGTTAAAGTTGTCTTGTTAAGGGCAACCGAGGTTGGAACAACCTGCAATTGCACAAAATTAAAATCATTATTTCGTGCATATCTTTCTGCGGCTGTACCTTTGTAACCTTTGATTGTAAAACCAGATATCTTGCCATTACAATAACCAATACCAGCAATATCTAGGCTATTACCTATGTCGTCAACACTGGAAGGAATAGTGATTGTTTTTAAATATTTACAATTGCTAAATGTATAATATATTGTTTCAACTCCATTTGGAATAACATATTCTTTGTCTTTCTTTGCAGGAGGATATAAAAGTAATTTCTTTTTATCTTTGCTATACAACACTCCATTCATACTACAATAATTTCTATTGTTATTACTAACGGTGATAGATTCAATAGACGAACAACCATAAAAATACGAATTATCTGTACCATCACACATATAAACATTATTTTCTAATCCTGAACCAATCGTAATACTTCTTAAATTTACACAATCTTTAAAAGTTAAACTATCATCGAAATGGTTAATACTATCAGGTATGATTATACTCTGTAGAGATGTACAATACACAAAAGCATATGGTCTTACACATGTAACTGTATTTGGGATTTTTACTGTTTTTAAATTTTCACAATCGTAAAATAAAAATTTTCCAAGGTAAGTAATACCATTAGGTAAAACAATATTCTCAATAGCAGAATGAGCAAATGCATAATCTTGAATTTCATTTGCATATTCAGGCAAATCAATTTTCTTTAACTTTTTACAATATGAAAATGCACCCACTTGAATTACTTTTACCGTTTGCGGAACCTTTATATATTGAACATTTTTATTATTTTCAAAGACTCCTTCGCCAATCTTACAAACTTTATTACCATAAATAGTTGAGGGTATAGTAACATTAGCCGCAGAACCATTGTATTTGGTAATCGTGCATGTATAATCATCTTCGAGGGTATATTCAAAGTCGCCGTAGGTTGCCGCACTTACGGTGAGCGGTGCGATTGTCAAGATGCCGAGCATCATTACAGCCGCAAGAATAACCGATGTTAATTTTTTGACTTTAGTTCTCATAATTGACCTCCTAATAAGATATAACAGCAAGAATAATTATCTTGTTAAGATAATTATATATTCCTGTTTTGCAATTGTCAACATATTTTAATCTGATTTGGCTAATATTTTTATGATTTGTGGAAAGAATGGTATAATCTAAATGCAAATGTTACCGCATCTAAGGCGGATATGGAATTCAGTCTATCCGCTGTACTTGCAATCTATCAAAATTAACTTATGGGCAAAGGTGTTATTATGGAGTTTTCAGTCAGATTAAAAGAATTGCGTGTTGACAACGATATGTCACAGACAGAGCTTGCGGAAAAGCTGAATTTAAAGGCGAGTGCGATTTCAAAATATGAAAAGGGCATTACACAGCCGTCTATTGACACGCTCAAAAGCTTGGCGGAAATTTTCAGCGTTACGGTTGACTACCTTATCGGTATGTCAGATATCAAAAATCCATACAGCAACTCACAAATTACACCGAACGAAGCCGATTTGATTGAACATTTCAGACAACTAACCTACGAAAACAAAATCCGAATTGATGAAAGAATTAAAACAATGGCAGATGCGTGATACTGCGTAATATATAGTAAGATGTAAGCGGAGAGTATCCGCCTTTTTTATTTTAGAACGAAATTTGATTAAAGAATTGATTTGCAATAATAAATCGGTTGGTAATAAGGGTATATAAGTTAAATTAAATATAGTGTGTCGGGGGGTCAAAAACCGCCGTTTATTTTTGCCCAAAATAGTTGGGAATAGAATTATATTTCGTTCGTAGAATTATCCAAATAAGACAATTTTAAAACAATCACAAAATTGTAACGGCAAACAATATCCATACATATAAAAACGGTCGGATAGACGAACTACCCGACCGTAAATTTTACTTTTCAATTTTCAGATTGAATCAAAAAATAATCAAAAATCACTTTTCATAGATATTGAGCAAAAGAGCCTTGATGTCATAGAGTTTCTTTGAGAGGTCAACATAATAGTTATGCGGATTTTCAAAACGCTTAACCTCGTCCCAGAGAAGGTCAATCTGCTCACGGCAATAGGTTGCGATTTCCTCAATTGACGGTGACTCATACACGCACTTGCCGTTTTTGAAGATTGGCACAAGAAGTTCCTTTGCGGTATAGTTATCAAGCATTTTTGTCTTCCAAACTGCATTCGGATCGAAAATTGTTCTCGGCTTTGAATCGTCAACAACCTCATCATAAATGCAAAGCTCATCGGCAATAGCCTTACCGCTGTCCTTGTCAAAATAGCGGTAAACCTTTTTGAAGTGCGGATTTGTAATCTTGGTTGTATTTTCGCTGACCTTGATTTTCGGAACAATTTCACCGCCGTCATTTTCAACGGCAACAAGCTTATAAACACCGCCGAATACAGGCGAACTTGATGAAGTGATGAGTCTTTCACCGACACCGAATGTGTCAACCTGAGCGCCCTGCATCATAAGGTCACGAATAAGGTACTCGTCAAGAGCGTTTGACGCAGTAATTGTACATTCAGTAAGACCTGCGTCATCAAGCATTTTTCTTGCTTTCTTTGAAAGATAGGAAATATCGCCCGAATCAAGGCGGATTGCACACTTAGTCTTACCCTGCGGAAGAAGAACCTCCTTGAACACCTTAATGGCATTCGGGACACCGCTCTTTAATGTGTTGTATGTATCAACAAGGAGAGTAGGATTATCGGGATACATCTCGCAGTAGGTTTTAAAAGCGTCATACTCGCTGTTGAACATCTGAACCCATGAATGTGCCATTGTACCACCGGCGGGAACACCGTAAAGCTCGTCTGTAAGTGTGCAGGCTGTACCCTTGCAGCCGCCGATATATGCAGCTCTTGCACCGTCAACTGCGGCATTTGCACCCTGAGCACGGCGTGAACCGAATTCAAGTACGGCTCTGCCCTGAGCGGCACGGACAATTCTGTTAGCCTTTGTCGCAATGAGCGTCTGATGATTGATTGTGAGGAGAAGGAATGTTTCAACAAGCTGAGCTTCAATTGCAGGCGCTTTGATCGTCATAACAGGCTCGTTCGGGAAAATCGGAGTTCCCTCGGGGATTGCATAAACATCACCGCTGAATTTGAAGTTTCTCAAATACTCAAGAAACTGCTCGTCAAAAATGCCCTTGCTCTTGAGATACTCAATATCCTCGTCTTCAAAATGAAGTTCCCTGATGTATTCAATAGCCTGTTCAAGACCTGCCATAATCGCAAAACCGCCGTTGTCGGGAACTTTGCGGAAGAACACATCAAAATAGACATTCTTTTTATAAAAACCGTTTTTAAAAT
>OGXI01001178.1_pt1 | contig 22178 bp, 19 predicted proteins | sample 1576221 | NCBI WGS metagenome assembly OGXI01 (sample SAMEA3541523, study PRJEB24748) | human gut metagenome | biome: human gut; feature: human-associated habitat; material: faeces | place: China | collected 2012
AATGATTATCCTGAAAGGGCTATGGAAGCTCCGTTGCCTGTTTTCCCAGAATAACCAGGTCAGGCTGTTCTTTTTCCACCAGCTTCACCAGCAGTTTGGCAACAGCCAGCGGTTGCAGCTTAGCATCGGTCTTGACCAGAATGCCGCGATCGGCACCGATAGCCATCGCGTTTCGCAAGGTATCCTGCGATTTTTCAATGCCACATGAAACGGCGACCACTTCAGAAGCCACACCCGATTCTTTTTGACGGACGGCTTCTTCTACAGCGATCTCATCGAATGGATTCATCGACATCTTGACGTTATCCATTTCAATGCCGCTGCCATCGGGCTTGACCCGGATTTTGGCGTTATAGTCGACAACCCGTTTGACAGGCACCAGTATTTTCATGCATTTACCCCGAAATAATTCTTTTTTCCAACCTACTTGCGCTTCACGATAATGGAAAACACACCCTTGTCTTCAGATTCCCCGATCACAATATTCCCCGTCTGGTTTCCGAAAAAGTGAAAATCGCGCACAGCGGCCGGATCGGTCGCCAGCACTTCCAGCAACTGGCCCGATTCCATATTTGCCAATGCCTTTTTGGCCCGCAAAATCGGCATCGGACATTTCAATCCGCAAGCATCGACTCTCTGATCAACTTTTTTTTCCGCGTCGTTTTCCATTACCCTGCCATCAGCCCAGACGTTCCTGGACCCAGCCTCCCACACTATTCAATGCGCCATCCAGACCGCTTGGATCGGTACCGCCGGCGGCAGCCATATCCGGGCGTCCACCGCCCTTGCCACCGACCTGTTTGGCAACGTGATTCACCAGTTCGCCCGCTTTCAGTTTCGACGTCATATCGGATGTAACGCCCGCAATCAGGCTGACCTTACCGTCATTAACGGCTGCCAGAACGATAGCTGCCGTTTTCAGCTTGTCTTTCAATTTGTCCATCGTGCTTCGCAAGCCCGAAACATCGGCACCTTCAATCATGGCAGCCAGCACCTTGACACCCTTGATGTCTGTTGCCTTGTCGGCCAGATCATCACCCTGACTGGAAGCGAATTTCGCTTTCAGGGTAGAGAGTTCACGGTCGAGACCTTTGATGTGGTCCTGTACCTGTACGATACGGTTCACCAGTTCATCCGGCTGGGTTTTCAGCGCAGAAGCGGCTTCACCAACCTTGCGGGCCATATCCTGAACCCATTGCATGGCCACCAGACCGGTAACCGCCTCGATACGACGGATACCCGCTGCCACGCCCCCTTCGGAAACAACCTTGAAGAAACCGATATCGCCTGTACGGGAAACGTGTGTACCCCCACATAATTCACAGGAAAAACCGATATCCAGCACCCGGACGACATCGCCGTATTTTTCGCCGAAAAGTGCCGTCGCACCATGCGCAATCGCTTCGTCAAAACTCATCTGATGGGTTTCGGTCGGATTGTTCGCCACGATTTCACGATTGACGATTTCTTCAACCTGACGGATTTCATCGTCAGTAATCGGTGCATTATGACTGAAGTCGAAACGGGTTTTTTCCGGATCGACCAGCGAACCGCGTTGCGCGACATGCGAACCGAGAACCTGACGCAATGCCTTGTGCATCAGATGGGTTACCGAGTGGTTCCGCATCGTCTGGGCACGCATTTCCATATTCACGCGACCGTCGAGCTTGTCACCGATCGCAATCGAGCCACTGACGAGCTTGCCGTGATGGCCGGCCACGTCGGCCTGAATTTTCTGGGTATCTTCAACATCGAAACGCACTCCGTTACCGACCAGTGTACCGACGTCACCCACCTGACCGCCGGACTCGGCATAAAACGGTGTCGTATCCAGAACAATCACGCCATTCTGGCCGGTCTCTATTTTGTCAACGGGAGTACCGTCACGATAAAGGGCCACAACCGTACCGACCTCTTCCAGCCGTTCGTAACCGACGAACTGCGTCTTTTCACCGTGATATTCCAGAGCGGCCGCCATCTTGAACTTGCCGGAAGCACGGGCCGTCGCTCTCTGTTTTTCCATGGCAACGTCAAAACCCGCTTCATCGACCGTCATGTTTCTTTCGCGGCAGATATCCGCCGTCAGATCCAGCGGGAAACCGTAGGTATCGTAAAGGGTGAAAGCCGTTTCACCGTTCAATACCGTCGAACTGTCCGTCAGTGCCGATTCAAGGATCTTCATGCCGTTATCGAGCGTTTCGCCGAAACGTTCTTCTTCATGGCGCAAAACGCGCTGGACATAACCGGCCGCTTCCACCAGTTCCGGATAGGCTGCGCCCATTTCCTTCACAAGATCTTCAACCAGCTTGTAAAAGAAAGGTTTGGTCTGACCGAGCTTGTAACCGTGGCGCAAGGCGCGGCGGATAATGCGGCGCAATACGTAGCCGTGACCGTCGCTGCCCGGAATCAGCCCGTCAACGATCATGAAAGACGTCGCGCGGATATGGTCGGCAATGACTTTCAGGGAATTGTTCGTCAAATCGGTCGTACCCGTTTCGCGAGCAGCGGCCTTGATCAGGTTCTGGAACAGGTCGATTTCATAATTGCTGTGAACGTGCTGGAGTACGGCAGCCAGTCGTTCCAGTCCCATACCGGTATCGACACAAGGGCTTGGCAATGGCGTCATATTGCCCTGTTCATCCCGGTTGAACTGCATGAACACCAGATTCCAGATTTCAATATAACGGTCACCGTCTTCGTCAGGGCTTCCCGGAGGGCCACCGGCAACGTCAGGACCGTGATCGTAAAAGATTTCACTGCAAGGACCACATGGGCCGGTATCGGCCATTTGCCAGAAGTTATCCGACGCGTAACGGGCACCCTTGTTGTCGCCGATGCGGACAATTCTTTCTTTCGGCAGACCGATTTCATTGGCCCAGATGTCATAGGCTTCGTCGTCTTCGTAATAAACGGTTGCCCAGAGCTTGTCGGCAGGGAGTTTGTAAACCGTCGTCAACAGTTCCCACGCATAGTGGATCGCATCCCGCTTGAAATAATCGCCGAAGCTGAAGTTGCCCAGCATTTCGAAAAAAGTATGGTGACGTGCCGTATACCCGACATTTTCAAGGTCGTTATGCTTGCCGCCCGCACGCACGCAGCGTTGCACGGACGTGGCACGCGTATAGGGACGTTTGTCGAGTCCCAGGAAAACGTCCTTGAACTGCACCATTCCTGCATTGGTCAGCATCAGGGTGGGATCGTTGGCAGGAACCAGCGAGCTCGAACGGACGATAGTATGGCCCTTGGCTTCAAAAAAGCTCAGAAACTTTTGACGAATTTCGGCAGATTTCATTTTTGTATTGAAAGTAGGCAAGAATGCTGAAACAACGATTATAAAAGAAAAAAACCCGACACACCCGACAGTTTTATAGCCAGAATGAACGGTTGAATCCGCTTGAAAGCCCTTGTGGAAACAAAAATGAAAGGCTTCACAGGCATTTCGTTCTGTTCACGAATTACATCGATATTTTTGTCATTGTGGTTTAAATAAAACAGTTCATTTGAATTGCAAAACAGCCTGTTCGAACAGGCTGTTTTTCAGGTTCCAACCAGTCACGTCATCAGCCCATCCATTTGCGGGCATTGCGGAACATACGCATCCAGGGAGAACTTTCCGCCCAGAAATCAGGCGCCCAGGATTGCTGTACTGTCCTGAAGACCCGTTCGGCATGAGGCATCAATACGGTAAAGCGGCCATCGGCTGTCGTAACCGACGTCATACCCTCTGGCGAACCATTCGGATTCATCGGATACATTTCCGTTGGCATGCCCTTATGGTCGACGTAACGCATGGCAACCAGTGCCTTGTCCATATTGCCCTGTTGCGAGAAATCGGCGCGTCCTTCACCGTGCGAGACAACGATCGGCGCTCTTGTACCTTCCATACCGTTGAAGAAAATGGACGGCGATTTTTGAATTTCAACCATCGTGAAGCGCGCTTCAAACTGTTCCGAACGGTTACGGACAAATTTCGGCCAGTCTTCCGCTCCCGGAATAATCGAGGCGAGACTGCTCATCATCTGGCAACCGTTACAGATACCCAATGCAAACGTATCCTGACGGATGAAGAAAGTTTCGAACTGTTCTTTCAGCATGTCATTGAACAGGATAGTTTTCGCCCAGCCTTCGCCTGCGCCCAGTACATCACCGTACGAAAAACCACCGACGGCAATCAGCCCCTTGCAATCGTCCAGCGACATGCGTCCACTGATCAAATCACTCATATGGACATCGATCGCTTCGAAACCGGCCTTGTGCATGACATACGCGGTTTCAACATGCGAGTTGGAGCCCTGTTCACGCAGGATCGCAACCTGTGGACGTGCGCCCTTGCCGATAAACGGGGCGGCGATATCCTCTTCCATATCGAAAGTCACCAGAGGAGCCATTCCCGTATCGCTTACGTCCAGAATACGGTCGTATTCCATATCGGCACATTCCGGATTGTCGCGCAAACGGGCGATTCGCCAGCTTGTTTCACTCCACAAACGGTGCAGGTTGACGCGGGAATGCGTACAAACCGGCATACCGCGCAAATTGAATTGCAGTGTTTCACCTTCAGTGACGGTACCCAGAACGTGCGTTGCCTTGTCGAGTCCCGCCCTTTTCAGCGCCATCTTTATTTTTCTGAGATCGGCAACACGGATCTGGATGACCGCACCCAATTCCTCATTGAACAGTGCCGACAGAACATTTTCCTTGTCAGTGCCTTTATCGACAGCAGCATCGACAACCGAATCCAGATCGATCGACAGTCCACAGCGACTGGCGAATGCCATTTCGCATAATGTGGCAAAAAGACCGCCATCCGAACGGTCGTGGTAAGCCAGAATCCTGTCTTCCCTGTTCTGTTTCTGGATAACGGCAAAGAACGCCTTCAAATCGTCGGCACTGTCGACATCCGGCACGATTGACCCGATCTGTTGCGTGACCTGAGCCAGAGCGGAAGCGCCCATACGGTTCTTGCCGCGTCCGAGATCGATCAGGAGCAGGACTGTTTCACCGACATCCGTATTCAGCAGAGGCGTCAATGCGCCACGCACGTCCGGCACCGGCGCAAAGGCGGACACGATCAGTGAAACAGGCGACATCACATCTTTATCCTGTTCCCCGTCTTTCCATGTCGTTCTCATCGAGAGCGAATCCTTGCCGACAGGAATGCTGATTCCCAGTTCCGGGCACAAATCCATGCCGACTGCCTTGACGGTATCGAACAGGGCTGCATCCTGACCGGGTTGTCCACACGCTGCCATCCAGTTGGCCGACAGCTTGATATCCGATATGTCCCTGATTGGAGCGGACGCGATATTGGTCAGCGCCTCACCGATTCCCATACGACCCGAAGCAGGGGCGTCGATAACGGCCAGAGGTGTCCTTTCGCCCATCGCCATCGCTTCGCCTGCGTAGCCTTCAAAACTCATCAGCGTCACAGCACAGTCTGCAACCGGCACCTGCCAGGGTCCGACCATCTGGTCACGGCTCGTCATGCCGCCAACCGAACGATCGCCGATCGTAATCAGAAACGATTTGTCGCCCACCGTTGGCAGGAGCATCACGTCTTTGGCGACCTTGTCGATATCGAGATGGTCGAGCTTGATGGCTGGATAATCGTGGGCAACGTGAGTTACGTCACGATGCATTTTCGGCGGTTTGCCGAGCAACACATCCATCGGCATATCGACCGGTTCGTTCTTATATTCGGGATCGACGACTTTCAGCTGTCTTTCTTCCGTTGCCACCCCGACGATGGAGTACGGACAGCGTTCACGGCCGCACAAATCGTCGAAGAGTTGAATGCTTTCCTGTCCGACCGCCAGAACATAGCGTTCCTGCGACTCATTGCTCCAGATTTCACGTGGCGACAAACCGCTCTCTTCCAGCGGGACATTGCGCAAATCGAATACCGCACCGCGATTGGCGTCATTCGTGATTTCCGGGAAGGCATTCGACAAGCCACCTGCGCCCACATCATGAATCGACAGGATCGGATTCTTGTCTTTCATCGCCCAACAGGCGTTGATCACTTCCTGCGCACGACGCTGCATTTCAGGATTGCCGCGTTGTACCGAATCGAAATCCAGATCGGCCGTATTGGCACCTGTCGCCATTGACGAAGCGGCACCTCCTCCCATGCCGATACGCATACCGGGGCCACCCAGCTGGATCAGCAAGGTGCCAACCGGCAATTCATTCTTTCTGGTATGCAAGTCCGAAATGGAACCGATACCACCTGCCAGCATGATCGGCTTGTGATAACCGAACACCTGATTGTCCACATTTTGTTCGTAAGTCCGGAAATACCCCGTCAGATTCGGCCGGCCGAATTCATTATTGAACGCCGCACCGCCGATAGGGCCATCGATCATGATCTGCAATGGAGAGGCGATCCGGTCAGGCTTGCCATAAACGGCCTGATCATCCGTTTTTTCATCTTTGGTGGCGTCAGCCGTGTTTTCCCAGCTACGCTGTGCTTCAGGCAATTGAAGATTGGAAACGGTAAAACCGGTCAAACCGGCTTTCGGTTTCGCACCGCGACCCGTGGCGCCTTCATCACGGATTTCACCGCCGGAACCGGTAGCCGCGCCCGGGAATGGAGAAATCGCCGTCGGATGATTATGCGTTTCCACCTTCATCAGAATATGAGCCAATTCTTCATTCGGACGATAGATATAATCGTTTTGTCCGCTCTGTGGATAAAAGCGCATGACCTTTTTGCCCTCGATAATCGAGGAATTATCACTGTAGGCGACAATCGTGCCTTCAGGGTGTTTTTCATGCGTATTGCGGATCATCGCAAAAAGCGAACTGGACTGGTCCTTGCCATCGATCGTCCAGTCGGCATTGAAAATCTTGTGACGGCAGTGTTCGCTGTTTGCCTGTGCGAACATCATCAGTTCAACGTCTGTCGGATTGCGGCCTGCCCTGGAAAAAGCGTCGAAAAGGTAATCGATTTCATCGTCAGACAAGGCAAGACCCAACTCGCCATTGGCCTTGACCAGTGCGTCTTTTCCACCGGAAACGACATCGACATATTCAAGTGGTTTCGCTTCGAGTTCCTGAAACAGGGCCTTGGCATCCTTGCGTTTTTCGAGAACCATTTCTGTCATGCGGTCATGCAGTTTGTCCATCAACTGCAGACGAACGTCTTCCGAAAGGGGTGCTCCCTTTTTGGGGCGCTGGATACGATATGAAATGCCGCGTTCCACCCGTTTGATATCGTTCATTCCACAATTGAGGACAATATCCGTCGCCTTGGAAGCCCAGGGAGAAATCGTTCCGATGCGCGGGACAACCACATATTCGTCACCTTTTTCACTGCCCGTAAATGGATCGCCATAAGTCAGCAAGGCATTCAGGCGGTCAAGCTCTTCTTTCGAAATGGTATCGGGGCCATCGACAAAATGCAGGTAGCGCGCCGTTACACCCGTAATGGCAGGATCAATCGCCTGCAGGGCGGACAAAAGTCTTTGGGCGCGAAAGGCGGACAAGGCATTGGAGCCAGCGAGAATAAGCATAAGGTCTAGTCAAAAATGGAAAAATTCGGGCAAAAACCGGGAATTGATTATTATACCCTTGCCATCAAAACAGCAACAGTGCGGCCATTAAAAAGGCTTTGCCGCGTGTCTTTATGCCGGAATTTTATTTTTTGGAAGGGGCGGAAGGAAACAGAACGGAAACGATCAGTCCCCCCTCTTTTCTGTTGTCGAGTGAAACACGGCCACGATAACGTTTGGCGATCCGCAAAACGATAGCGAGCCCCAGACCGGAACCGTTTGCCTGACCTCTTGCATCATCCATTCGGGTAAAGGGACGCAACATCCTCTCGAAACTGTCTTCAGGCACACCCTGACCGTGATCGGCGATTTCAATCAACACGCCATCACCCTGTCGCCTGCATACCACATCCACTCTGGCAGTGCCGTCTTCCGAACGGCCATAACGATCGATATTGGTCAGAATATTATTGAACAGGCGGCGAATGTCGATCTCGCTGGCAGCGATCTGGAGCCCTTCTTCAATATTCGCGTCTATGTCCATGTCAGGATGACGCTGTGCGTCTTCCACCAGCACATGCATCAGCGAACCGAGGTCGAGGGTTTCCGTACTGACCGGATTGTTCAGGCGTGCATAATCCAGAAATTGCCCTACTATCGCATCCATTTGCGTAATGTCAGACTGCATGCCATCCTTGCTTTCTTCAGACAGGGAAGAGAGTTCAAGCTCGAGCCGCATACGGGAAAGAGGAGTCCTCAAATCGTGCGAAATTCCGGCCAGGATTTCCGTCCTGTCCGAGTCGACCCGTTCAAGATCCTTGACCATCTGGTTGAAACTGTGATTGGCTTCCCTGATCTCGGAAACCCCTCTTTCAGGTAGGGGTTCGGGGGATTTTCCATTAGCCATCAATCTGGCCGCGTAAGCCAGTCGCGCAAGCGGTTCATTCAAAAGACGCGAAATCAGGCCTGCCCCTATCAGGGACAAAAGCAGGACAACACCACCCCACCCTAGCCACCTCAAGCCGGATATCCCCTTCAACCGGCCGTTATCCAGCCGAAGCCAGTAAACATCGTCCTCTTCCAGCTGGAAACTGATCCAGAAACCGGGCATATCGTTGACCTTCGGCGAAATGATCGTATCTTCCCCCATCTTTTGCTGAACGACGGGAAGCATGCTCTGCATCAAATCGTCTCCATCAGTAACAGGATCGATTTTGTCAGTCGGTTCCAGCGGATAAATCCGGATGCCTTCATTGCTGGCCAAATCGAACAGGAGTTCCCGCCTCAGTTCAGGCGCTGAATGCGCCAGTGCCGCCCGGGTAATCGTCACAAGAGAAACGATCTGGTCTGCAACCTGTCTCGCCCTTGGACCCCGCTGCTCGATGCGAAAACTGGCAATCCAGGCTCCCATGCTGACCATCAGCAGGATACCGACCAGAAAGAAAGTACGCCAGAAAAGACCGCTTTTCCACCAGGGTGTCGGCGACACCGGCAAAACAGAAGAGGCTTGCGTCTGTGAAAAATCGGTCATGGCATAGAAGATTATTGAGAAGCACCGTCCGGGATGAAAACGTAACCAAGCCCCCATACCGTCTGGATATACAGTGGATGTGAAGGGTCCGGTTCAATGAGCTTGCGCAATCGTGAAATCTGCACATCCAGACTGCGGTCGAATACCTCGTATTCACGGCCTTTTGCAAGTCCCATCAACTTGTCACGGGACAAAGGCTGGCGCGCATGGCGCGCAAAAGCCTTCAACACAGCGAATTCACCTGTCGTCAACGATACGCTTTCCCCGTTTTTCCTGAGCGTGCGATTCCCGAGATCCAGTTCGAACTCGCCAAAATTGAAAACCTGTTGCATTTCAGAAGGTGATCCGGGGACTTCATCCGGACGTTTCCTTCGCAAGACAGCGCTGATGCGAGCCAGCAGTTCACGGGGATTGAACGGCTTAGGAAGATAATCGTCAGCCCCCATTTCAAGCCCGACAATGCGGTCCGTATCCTCGCCCTTTGCCGTCAGCATGATAATCGGCGTCTGGTCACCGCCTCCGCGCAAACGCCTGCAAATCGAGAGGCCATCTTCGCCGGGAAGCATCAAATCCAGCACCAAAAGGTCAAAACGTTCACGCACCCAGAAACGGTTCATGGTCTGTGCATTTTCAGCCGTCGTCACGGCAAAACCGTTTTCAGCCAGATAACGGCGGAGCAAATCTCTCAGACGCACATCGTCATCCACCACCAGGATTTTTGTCTGACGTTCCTGTTTTTCCAATTTATCTTCTGTACTCATATTCGATACGTCCACTAGAAAATTCTCGGTATGTTCAGACTAGACCAAAAAGAAAAACAAGCTAAATGGCCTTACATTAAGTTACAAACTTTACTGTTTTTTCGTTACTGAATCGATCCATACAGAATACACTTGTCAAAAATTGCGATCGGTAACTTTGAATTGCACAATTATATGACGGTAAAAGACATGAAAACCATTTCATCATTTCTTTTGGGAATTTTGCTCCTTTTCGGCTTGAATCAGGCATTTGCCGCTCCTGTTTGCGACCGGTCAAACACCTCGAATGCCTGCAGAATCGAGCATAAAAAGGCACAAACCCGAAATCATACGGACAGAAACCTGCAACGTTCCCTCCGACGCCAGCATACACGGGAAGCCTACGGACATGACATGAATAAAACACATGGCATGGACGATGATGCCCCTCGCTTTCACAAAGGCAAAAGAATGACTCCGGATGAACGAAACCGACTGAGACAGCAGATTGATGAGGCCGGGCAAGCCATTTATCATCAATAGTTCTTTCTGACGTTTATATGCAACGTCATTATCGGCACATATGCCATTGAAAAGTCCGGCAAAACTGGCGCATAAAATCATTTTATGTCAAAATAGCGTGTTTAAAAGTTTCAGCTGGCTCAGCAGACTTTTTTAAACCAATTTGACTTAACCAGGCAAGTGGTTGGCAATCAGGTCACGAAGCAGGCATGACCAATGAAGTGCCGATTGGCTACCAATATATTAGAGGCAATAAATGAAAGAAGGCATTCACCCGGATTACCGTGAAGTCGTGTTCCAGGACGTTTCCTGCGACTTCAAATTCATCACCCGTTCCACCATTGCAACGCGTGAAACCATCATGTTCGAAGGTAAAGAATACCCACTCGTAAAAGTTGAAGTTTCAGCTGAATCTCATCCGTTCTACACCGGTAAATACAAAATCGTCGATACCGCTGGTCGCGTTGAAAAATTCCGCCAGAAATTCGGCAACGTCGGTTCCAAAGTTGCCCGCTAATTTTTTCCGAGCGAAAAAAGCAGCTTCGGCTGCTTTTTTTTTCCAAGAAGCCCGTTGGCTGAATCAGAACCAGAACAAAACACATGTCCGATACGCAGCCCAGCCTGATCCCCTCACCCAAACCGGTACGCCTGTCAGCGTCGGCGACACTGGCTTTGCCGCGCTGGGGCATCCTGTTGCTGTGCCTGCTGTATATCCTGCCCGGACTGATCGGGCGTGACCCATGGAAGAACGCTGACGCAGCCGACTTCGGTGTCATGTGGACCATGGCACAACACGGATGGCAGGACTGGCTATGGCCCAATATCTCCGGATTGCCTGTAGCCGGTTCAGGCCCGCTGACCTTCTGGCTCGGCGCCATCTGCATCAAACTGTTCGGCGGCATTCTGGGAGCGCCTCTGGCCGCCCGTCTCGCCCCGTTCTGTTTCTTTTTGATCGGTGCCTATTCCGTCTGGCATACCACCTTTATACTGGGCAGGCGCAATTCGGCCCAGCCGATGAGACTGGCATTTGGCGGACAACCTGAAGCGAACGCATACGGCCGAATGCTGGCAGACGGCGCACTGCTGATTTATCTGGGATGTCTTGGCCTTTTGATGCACAGCCACGAAACCAGTGTCGAGGCATTGTTCGTCGCCCTGATTGCATACAACCTGTATCGCTGCGCAAGATACCTTGATGTCCCTTCCATAAAAAACGCCTGTCTTTTGGGACTGGCACTGGGTGCACTGGCACTGACCAATGGGCTGGTTACCCCTTTCGGACTCTTTTTCTGCTTTTTCGTCGGCATCTTCTTTTGCAAGCCACCAAGACAAAAACACATCATCAATCTGGTGATCGCTTTCACCGTTTCGATTGCAATCGTCATCATCTGGTGGCTGGCCGAACAAACAGCCCGGCCATATAACAGTTCCCCATTTAACGCATGGCTCGTCTGGAACGCCAGCCAGTTCGGCATCCCCAGCTTCGATTCCATCAAATACTTCTTCAAAAACGGAATCTGGTTTTTCTGGCCCGCATGGCCATATGCCCTCTGGGCCATTTACGCATGGCGTCGCGAATGGCGTTCGGCTCACGTCCTCTTGCCTCTTTTGTTCACGATTACCTTTTTCGTTCTCGCCATCTTCAATCCGGGCAAAGAAGAAACCGTCCTGCTTTCCATGCTGCCTCCGCTGGCCATACTGGCTGCGATGGGTTTGCCGACCATGAAACGGGGCGCCATCAACGCCATCGACTGGTTCTCGGTCATGACACTGACCATCTGTGCCCTGTTCATCTGGGTAGCATGGACAGCCGCAAACACAGGCTGGCCGGCAGGAATTGCCAAAAACGCAGCCAAGCTGGCACCCGGATTCACACCTGAAGTCAATATGGTCGCGACACTGGTTGCCCTGTGTGTGACGATTGGCTGGTTCGCACTGGTTTACTGGCGGCTTTCCCGCCAGCCTTCCGTTTTGTGGCGTGCCGTCGTGCTGTCTACCGGCGGCGTCATCCTGTGCTGGGTACTGCTCGCAACATTATGGATGCCATGGATCAACTACAATAAAAGTTATGCCGGAATCGCTACCGAAATGGCGGCAAAAGTCACTGACAGGAACAGCTGTATCAGGACAAATGTCTCCGGCTCCCAACGCGCCGTTTTCGCCTACTTCGGAAATGTCCGTTTTGAAGGCTTTGAAGCTGAAAAATGCGATTACCTGCTCCTCGGTGATCGGGTTCCCAAATACAATCGGCCGGCCTCTCCGAAAACCCATAATGGCATGAAGCTGATCTGGGAAGGCCACCGTCCGAGCGACCGTGGCGAACGATTCCGTCTTTATCAGTCCGTTCCGTGAAAACAGGACCCGCTTCATCCAGACCCACCTCAAGCATCATCGGGCTGGCCGTCCCCATCTGGATCGGCCAGCTGGCTGCCATCGCCAATCCTGTCGTCGATACGGCAATGGTTTCGAGATATTCGGTAACCGATCTGGGCGCGCTTGCCGTCGCAGCATCCGTATATATCAGTGTATACGTTGCCTTGAACGGCGTCATGCAATCGCTCGCGCCGACATTCGGGCAACTGTTTGGCGCCGGAAAATTTCCCGAAATGGGAAAAGAAGCCAAACAGGGAGTATGGCTCGCCATATTCCTTTCCATCATCGGTTCCCTGTTGCTCAGTTTTCCGCAACCGCTCTTTTCCATCGCCAAAGCTTCTCCGGAAATGACCGAAAAAGCGACGCTGTACCTTCGCATACTGGCGTTTTCATTACCGGCCTCGCTTAATTTTCTGGTTTACAACACCTTGAATAATGCGATGGCGCGACCAAAAATGGTCATGGCCATTCAGGTAACCGGCCTTTTGTTGAAAATCCCCTTAAATACACTCTTCATCTTCGGAGGATGGGGAATTCCCGCATTCGGGGGGCCGGGATGTGCGATCGCCACATTCATCATTGTCTGGCTGGAATTATTGATCGGCTGGCTCATTCTCCGATACAACCCGTTTTACCGGATACTCCATCTGTTCGGCACCGGCTTTGCCTGGCCGAACTGGAAATCACTGAAAGAATTACTAAGTCTGGGTATCCCTGTGGGGCTGAATTATTTCATTGAAGTATGTAGTGAAATATAGTTGTTTGTGTGAATGCACGCGATTTCGGGAGCGGCGTCAATGCCGTTGCAGGCCACCAGATCGTCGCCAATTTCTCCGGTGTCCTTTACATGTTGCCGTTGTCCCTTGCCAGCGCCACCAGCACGCTGGTCGCCCAGTCCATCGGAGGGCGACGACTGGAGATAGCCCGAAAAATATCGTTTGCAGGCATCAGGCTGTCTGCCATACTTGCCATTATCGTCGCCTGTGCCGTCTGGCTGGGAAAAGACTGGATCATCAGCCTTTACACATCAAACGAAACCGTTGCCGCCAATGCGGCTCCTCTTTTTCTGTTCCTGTGCAGCCTGCTTTTTTTCGATGCCATACAGGTAACGGCATCTTATGTCCTTCGTGCGTACAAGGTCGTGCTCGCCCCGACCCTGTTATACGTCATGACACTCTGGTGTATCGGCCTCGGTTGCGGCTACATGTTTGCCTTCAACTTCTTCCCGGACTATATTCCCCCCAGAATCACCGGTTCTTCCGGTTTCTGGTTCAGCAATTGCGTCAGCCTTGTCATTCTTTCTGTCGGAATGATCATCATCATGAGAAAAACGGAAAAGAAAGCTGAAGTACAATTTCAGGCGAGCCTGCAAAAACAGGACACAGCAGTAAAATAAGATTTCACATGTCTGGCAATTCAACCCGGCAGGAAAGTCGACCTGCATAAACTCTGGCACTGGACAATGCCATGCAAAATCCAAAAACAAACAAGATATCGTCTCAATCTCTGCATAAGCAACCGGATTTCTTGCGTCTTTTTTATGCCCTGATTCCGGACGACGTGACGAACGCAAGACTTCAGGAATGCCAGATTCATGTATCCGGTAAAAAAACGCCTCCGGAAAATCTGCACATGACCCTGTTTTTTCTGGGCAATCAACCGAAAAGGAATCTGCCTGCCCTGAACCGATTCCTTGACCGGATTTCATTTGAACCATTTGAAATGAAACTGGACAAAATCGGATACTTTCCGAAAATCGGCCTTAGCTGGATTGGACCGGAACAAACACCCGCACAACTTGCCAGAATGTTTGAAGATACCCGACAGTTTCTGATACCGGCTTATCTGAAAGATAAAAATGAGAATTTCCGGCCTCATATAACACTGGCTCGTCGTTCTTCAAAAGCGGAGATAAAGATGGAAACACCGATAAGCTGGCAAGTCAGCCGGCTTGTGTTGATGCAATCCATTTCAAGCAGTGAAAAAGGCAATCACCCGGAATATCGGATCCTGCATGAACGAAAAGGATTCAATTCAAATGGAATCGATCATTCAGCTAATGCAATCCGCCGTAACACATAGGATGCCGCCGCCAGTCCGAAACCGGCCGTTACCGCCATTGTCGTTCCAAATCCCGCCGGATTCAGACCCGGTACATTCTCTTTCGGCCCGGGTTCGGCATTCCCGGGATATTTGACCGGCTCAAGCGAATAGACGGCATCGATACCGAATTTGTTTTTCGGATTGCGGGTAAAACCGTACTGTGAACGCAGGCATTTGCGTACTTTCGCCAGCAAAGGCTCCTGCTGGGTCCGGGACAAGTCGCAAATATCGATTCGCGTGGGGTCCATCTGGCCGCCCGCGCTTCCAACCGTGACCAGTGGAATGGCCTTTTCCTTACAGTACGCGATCAAAGCCGTTTTATCCCTGACACTGTCAATTGCGTCGATGACAAAATCGAAATTTCTGTTGCCGACAAGCGCGTCGAGATTGTCAGGCCTGACAAAATCCTGTAGCGGTTCAACGAAACAATCGGGATTGATCAGCGCGATACGTTCAGCCAGAGCAAGGACTTTCGGTTTCCCCAAAGTACTGTCGGTCGCCTGAATCTGCCGGTTGATATTGGATTCGACTACCACGTCACCATCGATCAGAGTCAGATTACCGATACCGGTTCGCGCCAGCGTTTCTACGGCCCATGAACCGACACCACCGATGCCGATAATGGCAACACGGGCGTTACCGAGCCTTACAAGACCGTCTTCCCCGAATAAACGCCGTGTTCCGGCAAACCGCACAGATTTCGTCAAATCATTCATCCTGAAACTGAAAATCAAATTCACCCATCATTTTGTCAAATTGCGACAAACGGATGGGTTTTTCGAACCATATCGCTTTATGTCAAAAATGGCGCGAGCAGACTGTACTATTATTTTCCAGAGAACCCGGCACAAGTCAGTTATTTTATAACATCGTTTATTGGAATGTCTTTTTAACCGCCTTATTATAAAAATAAAATCCGATAATCCATTTTTTAATCTGCTAAGGCATTATTTTTCAAGAGTTTATTTAATAAATAAAATAAATGACCCATTAAGTTCTGACTGGAATGATGAATGAACATCATATGAAACCGATTTCATATAAAAGATGAATCCATCCCAAATTCCAACATTATGGATCAGCCTCCTTACGGAGAAAAAAAATCTGATTTAGAATTTCAATGGTGACAGAAAAATACAGATATAAATAACAATACTGACGACTGGGCTCTACAAGACGTTCAGATCAAAAAATCATTGGGAGGGATAGCTGTGTTCTGGGAAAAAAAACTGGAAAACTGGGTAAACGATATCCGTAAAACAAGTGCATTGCCTTTAAGGCTTGAATTATGGACCGGTCAAAAGTATGACCTGAATCCGAATGAAGAACCGAAGGTTGTTTTGCGCATACCTGAACTTGCCTCATTAAGTTATCTGTTGAAACCGACGCTGGACAATCTGGGTACAGCATACGTTGAAGGCAAACTCGAAGTACAGGGCGAATTGAACGACATGATCGCCATGGGTAACTCTCTCGCCAATATCTTCGATTCTCCATCCTCGACGACAGCGGCCAGGTTCCGCCATTATTTCGGTGGACGCCACACTCGCCAGATCGACGCCGAATCGATCGGTTATCACTATGATGTTTCAAACGAGTTCTATCAGGAATGGCTCGATCCGAACATGGTTTATTCCTGCGGATACTTCGAAAACGGTGACGAAGACCTTGCCACCGCACAAATCAAGAAAATCGACCACATCCTGACCAAGATTAACGTACGTCCCGGCGACAGGCTGCTGGACATAGGCTGTGGGTGGGGAGCGCTTGCCATCCGTGCCGCGGAAAAATTTGGCGCCAACGTCGTTGGCATCACCCTTTCCAAAAACCAGTACGAATTGGCACGCCAGCGCGTCAGGGAAAAAGGGCTGGAAGACAAGATCGATATCCGCATTCAGGACTATCGCGACGTCACGGGCAAATTCGACCGCATCACCAGTGTCGGCATGTTCGAACATGTCGGTTTGAAACATCTGGTCGATTACTTCAAAATCATTCACAACCTTCTCGACGATGACGGTATTTGCATGAACCACGGCATCACCAGCACCGATCCGGATAGTGGTGAAACTCCGTTCGGCGGTGGTGAATTCATCGAAAAATACGTATTCCCGAACGGTGAGCTGCCTCATATCGGCCTGGTTCTGAAAGATATGCAGGAAGCCGGACTTGAAGCAATGGACGTCGAAAACCTGCGCCATCATTATGCAAAAACCTGTGCCATCTGGGCTGAAAACTTCGAGGAAAAAACTCCGGCCATCAAAAAGCTGACCGATGAAAAACGTTACCGGATCTGGCGCGTCTATCTGGCCGGATGTGCTTACGCATTCGCGCTCGACCGGGTCGCCATTTATCAGGTCGTCTGCATCAAGTCCGGACGTACATCCCCGCTTTTGCCGATGTCACGGAACTATATGTACGAAAAGAAAGACTGATCAGGTTTGACTTGTCTTGTCATCACAAATTGCCCGGTTTCAAACCGGGCAATTTCATATCGGCTGGCTTACTGGTCTTTCAGGCGATTGGCAAAATATTTCCTGAACATGGCCACTTTAGGTTCAATGACGTAAATGCAATAACCCTGTTCAGGATTTTGTTTGTAAAAATCCTTGTGGTAGTCCTCGGCAGGGAAAAACCCTGAAAAAGGAAGCAGCTCGGTCACGATAGGTGACGACCAGATGCCTCCCATCTTCACGATCACTTCTTCTGCAATCTTTTTCTGTTCCGGGTTGTGATAAAAAACAACAGACCGGTATTGTGGCCCGACATCGTTTCCCTGCTGGTTCAACGTCGTCGGATCGTGAATGGTAAAGAAAATCGTGAGCAAATCCCGGTAACTGATGATATCGGAATCAAAGGTGACCTGAACCACTTCGGCATGACCGGTCAAGCCCTTGCAAACCTGATTATAAGTCGGATTATCCACTTCACCTCCGGCATATCCGGAAGCTACATCGGTCACGCCCTTCATCTGCTGGAATATCGCTTCCAGACACCAGAAGCACCCACCTCCCAACGTCGCTTTTTCGAGTGCCATACATTTCCCCAAATAAATATGTGTTTTAAAGAATGAATCTTTTCAGGAATAGTAAACCGTTTTCAACAATACGTTTTGATATAGACAAATTTCATAATGATCCATATTCAAAATAGACAAAAGGAATATTGACGGCCTTATAAAAATGCATAAGAATAAAAATGTAGTCGGTGGATTTTAATAAGGCAAAAAATGATTAAACCGTTCATTTTTTGATATTGAAATGCTGTTATTACAATCCTGTTCCATTAACGCAGTTTTTTCAAAGGGAAATAATTATGTTCAAAAAAATACTAGTCCCAACTGACGGATCACCTCTTGCCACCCAGGCAGCAATGGAAGGGATTGAACTGGCGAAGAAAATCGGCGCCGAAGTGGTTTGTGTTTATGTGGCGAAAGAAAACCAGAACTCGGAATTTGAATTTTCCGACGGCAAGCCTCAATCCTGGCCGACCGCAAAAGAATATGAAGAAGCCGTAAACCATGCTGCCGAACAATTCATGCAGCCACTTCGTGAATCAGCCGAAGCCGGTAACGTCAAGTTTACGTCTGAAACCTTTATTTCCAACACGACTGCCGGTTATATCGTTTACGCAGCCGAGAAGAATGGATGCGATCTGATTTACATGGCTTCAAGAGGTTATACCGGTTGGGAAAACTTTTTCATGGGCGGCGTAGCTTCCAAGGTCCTTGCAGCAAGCCAGATTCCGGTTCTGGTTTACAAGGTCAAAAAAGAACAGGTGCCTAAAAAAGCGAAAACCTATATCAGTCCAAGAATCTGATAAAAAAAACTTCACCGGTTATATTACCGGTGAAGTTTTTTTAGTCCCTTGCATTGCGAATGGCTCAGGGAAGAAGCCATTTTTCAAGAATGCCCTGTCCGTTATATGCCGCACGGCGCAGTCTGTCGTTAACCCCCTTCCATGCCTCCGTATCCGGAGTTGCCTCGACCAGAATGACATCGGCCCGATGGCGATCCAGTTCGCGTAAAGAAGCATACAACTGATGGGAATACACGTCGGGCGAACAAAACAGGCCTGTCTGTTTGACCAGCGGCTGTTTTCTGTCGGAAGACAGTGACGAATAATGCAGCAATGCGACCCGAATGTTTTTCTTTTCAAGCTGCTTCAGAACGGAAGTAAGGTCCTTTTCGGGTACGATAACCACCGGTGTCAAGGGTGCATAATGGGAAGCCAGCGTACCGGAAGCCCGCGGCGCGGCGGCATCAGGCATTTCCGGCATTCTCCCGATGACTTCAGCGATCTGCAGGGAATGGATTTTTCCGGGACGAAGCAGTACAGGGCCAGCAGTTTCAATGCGTGATAAATCCAGAATCGTCGATTCGATTCCAACCTCACTTTGGCCACCTTCCAGAATGGCTGCCAAACGGGGGTCGTCACCGAATTCATCCCTGACATGTTCTGCCCTGGTTGGACTGACGTGACCGAAACGGTTGGCCGAAGGGCCGGCAATCCCGCCCTTTCCGTCCTTGAAGGCTCTTAAAAGAGCCTGTGCAACCGGATGGGATGGACAACGCAAACCGATGGAATCCTGACCGCCTGCGACAGCAGCAGGGATATGTGACGCTTTCTTCAGAATCAGGGTCAACGGACCGGGCCAGAAAGCATCTATCAGCTTTTTCGCCGCATCCGGTATATAAGAAGACCAGTATCCGATATCGGCGTCAGGAGCGATATGAACGATCAGTGGATGATTGGCCGGTCTGTTTTTAAGCGCGAAAATCGCGGCAGTCGCCACAGGATTTTCGGCATCGGCTCCCAGACCGTACACCGTTTCGGTAGGAAAAGCGACCAGCTGCCCGGACTCAAGCATCCGGGCAGCTGCCCTTACATCGTCAGAAACATCATTAGCCATATCAAGCCGTCAAAAGACGCAATGCCTCATTGTATTTTTCAGTCGTTTTTTCTGCGACTTCAAGAGGCAGACGTGGAGCAGGTGCTGTTTTATCCCACGGTTGGGCAGACAGCCAATCACGGACATATTGTTTGTCGAAAGATGGAGGAGACATGCCGACTTCATAACTGGAAGCGGGCCAGAAACGGGAAGAATCCGGTGTCAGGATTTCATCGATCAGATAAATTTTTCCGTCATCGTCCATACCGAATTCAAATTTGGTATCGGCGATCAGAATGCCTTTCGTCGCCGCAAATTCAGCCGCTTCCCTGTACAGGGTAATGGCCATTTCCCGGACTTTTTCAGCAACTTCGGCACCGACGATTTCCTTCATTTTTTCAAATGAGATATTCTGGTCATGTTCACCGACAGGAGCCTTGGTGGACGGGGTGAAGATCGGCTGCGGAAGCTTCTGGCATTCCTTCAGGCCTTCCGGCAATTTAATGCCGCAAATGGCTCCGGTCTGCTGGTAATCTTTCCAGCCAGTACCGATGATATAGCCACGAACGATCGCTTCTATCGGAATAGCCTTGAATTTTTTGACGACAATCGCGCGACCTCTGACCTGATCGCGCTCATGAGGAGCGACAAGCGACTCAGGATCGATATCCGTCATGTGATTGGGCATCAGATGACCGAATTTTTTGAACCAGAAATTCGACATAGCAGTCAGAATACGGCCCTTGTTCGGAATCGGGTCTTCCATAATGACGTCGAAAGCGGACAGACGATCGGTCTGGACAACAAGGAGTTTATCGTCACCGACAGCGTAAATATCCCTGACTTTTCCGCGATGCAGAAAAGGCAGGGATTTGATTTGCGTTTTCATTAATCCTGGCATATTGCACCTCTTTCTCAGTCGAGTTCAGGCAGAGTGGCCTGACGGACTTTTTCCGACTGTTTGACACGGAAAGCCTTCAGTTTGTCTTTCAGGCTGTCGTCATTTAAGGCCAGAACGGAAATAACAGCCAGCGCGGCATTGGCAGCGCCACCTTCCCCGATCGCCAGAGTGGAAACGGGAATGCCCTTTGGCATCTGGACCGTTGCCAGCAGGGAATCGAGTCCCTTCATGTATTTGGACGGGATAGGTACGCCGAAAATCGGCAGAATGGTATGGGAAGCGACAACACCGGCCAGATGGGCTGCACCGCCTGCACCGGCAATAAATGCACGGCAACCGCGTTTTTCCATGCTGGTCATCCATTCGGCCAGTTCTTCCGGAGTGCGGTGAGCCGACAAGGCACGTGCTTCGAAAGAAACGCCAAAGTCCTTACACATTTTTGCCGCTTCTTTCATGATGTCCCAATCGGAAGTGGAACCCATGACGATACCGACCAATTTTTCGTCTTCTTTATTTGTATCTACCATTTTTATACTCAATCAATCAAAAACTTGCGCTGAAAACAAGGCAGGTGCGTCCGACATCGAACGCACCTGCGTATTGTGCTACTTTTTCTGGAAAAACGATATTATTTCACGATTTGGGCGAGTTCGCCTTTTTTATATTTTTCCGCCATCTTTTCCAGAGGAATCGGCTTGATTTTCGATGCCTGTCCAGCCGAACCGAAAGCGACGTAGCGTGAAATACACATTTTCTTCGCTTCTTCCTTTGCGGCCTTCAGATATTCACGCGGGTCGAAATGCGATGGATTCTGCATCAGATAACGGCGGATCGCGGCTGTCATGGCCAGACGGATATCGGTATCGATATTGATTTTGCGGACCCCGAATTTGATACTTTCCTGCAACTCTTCAACCGGAACGCCATAGGTTTCACGAATGTCGCCACCGTATTCACGAATCAATGCCAGCAATTCCTGAGGTACGGAAGACGAACCGTGCATGACCAGATGCGTATTCGGCAAACGGGCATGAATCTCTTTCAGGCGATCGATCGCCAGAATGTCGCCTGTCGGCTTGCGGGTGAATTTGTATGCGCCATGTGACGTACCAATCGCAATCGCCAGTGCATCGCACTGGGTCTGGGCAACGAAATCGACGGCCTGATCCGGATTGGTCAACAGCTGTTCCCGTGTCATCGTGCCTTCAGCGCCGATACCGTCTTCCTTGTCAGCCTTCATGGTTTCCAGCGAACCCAGAACCCCCAGTTCCGCCTCAACGGTCACACCGACGGCATGGGAAAACTTGACGACTTCTTTCGTCACTTCAACATTGTAATCATAATCCGCCGCCGTTTTGCCGTCCGGCAACAGGGAACCGTCCATCATGACCGAACTGAAACCCGAACGGATGGCCGACATGCAAACGGCAGGCGACTGGCCATGATCCTGATGCATCACAATCGGAATATCAGGATAAGCCTCGACAGCCGCTTCAATCAGATGGCGCAGAAAAGCTTCACCGGCATAGCGTCGGGCACCTGCGGAAGCCTGCATGATGACAGGTGAATCGACTTCGGCAGCCGCTTCCATAATCGCCTGAACCTGTTCAAGGTTATTGACGTT
>OGXI01001184.1_pt1 | contig 22115 bp, 15 predicted proteins | sample 1576221 | NCBI WGS metagenome assembly OGXI01 (sample SAMEA3541523, study PRJEB24748) | human gut metagenome | biome: human gut; feature: human-associated habitat; material: faeces | place: China | collected 2012
GTTTTCAGCAGATCAGCCCAAGAAAAATGCAGCGGCTTCGCCTGCGTACGCTTGGAACATAACTATTGCTCTTTACCGTATGCGTACCGACCACTATGTTTCAGAACCTTTAAGAAATATTAGTGATAAGGCTGAAACTGTAGAATCAAAAATTGCTACAGAAATATGCACTCAGTACTCAGCCCATTGCAATATTGATCCTTCTGAAGATGATATTTTTTATATTTCATCACTTCTTGAAGGCATAATCAAACCTATAAGCAATGATGCACAATCTGTTTCACAGGATATTTTGACATCTGATTTTATTGAAGAAATCCGTGAAATTTTGTTAAATGTATTTTCTTCTTATATGTTGGAAATTAACTTTGATGAATATCTTTATAGTTTTGCCCTACATATACATGGTTTAATTAAGAGAGCAAACAGTATACAGTCTTCAGGCAATGACTTTTTAAATAACATAAAAAAGAATTGTCCTTTTATATATGATGTTTCTGTTAGCATTGCTCAGAAATTAAATAAAAAATATAATATTAGCATTGCTGACTCTGAGATTGGATATATTAGCATACACATAGGTTACTTAATTGAATCTTCCAACAGTGATTCAGATAAAGTTTCCGTACTGCTTTTATGTCATGATTACCATCATATTAATTCGAATATTGAAAAGAAATTATTAGACAATTATCAGAATTTTATTACTTTAAAATTATTTACAACTGATAATCGTTCTGCTTTGATTAATGCTTATTCAGATTTAATTGTAACAACAAAACCGTTAAACCTCATCGGCAAAGAAGTTATTGTTGTTTCTCCATTTTTTACAATGATGGACCAAATAAATGTTGATAATGCCATTCACAAATGTTTGGAAAATAAGCAAAAAATTAAACGCAACAATATTTTGTCCTCTTTTTTCGATGAAAAACTTTTCTTCAAGTCTAATGATTTTGGAAATAAAGAAGATGTTATTAGATTTTTAGGACAAAATGTTATTGATTATGGATTGTGTGAAGAAGGTTTTGTTGAATCTGTTTTAGAACGTGAGCAACTTTCATCAACTTGCTTTTTTGATACTTTTGCAATTCCACATGCCCTTGACATGAATGCTACCCATACAATGATTTGCGTTCTCACAAGTGAATCGGGTATACAGTGGGATGACCATGTTATACATATTGTTCTTATGCTGGCTGTTCAGCAAAATGACAGAAAAAAATTTATGGAACTTTATAATGGTATTGTTCAAACTCTGGAAAAACCTGAGAAAGTAAATAAATTAGTTTTGTCTGACAATTTAATGGATTTTTTGAATCAGCTTCTTGAAAAATAAAATTTTATAAGATCACAGTATTCCAAAGACATTATTCAACCTGTGCTTAAGCAATGATTGAATAATGATTTTGGGACACACTAATCTTCATTTTTAAAATTATTTATATAATTTGTCGTATATCTCCCTATCCAAGTCTTTATACACGCAGAAAATAACTCTTTCTATATTATTTTCCTTTTTCATCAAAAATCTTTCCACTGTGTCTTTTGCTATTACTGCCGCTTCTTTATTTGGAAATCTAAACTCTCCGGTTGAAATGCAACAAAAAGCAACTGTTTTCAAACCATTTTCAGCACAGCAATTTAAAACACTTTCATAGCAGTTCTTTAAGTCATTGCATAACTCATCATTTAAACCAAAATAGCATATGGGACCTACTGTATGTATTACTTTTTTACAGGGCAGATTATAAGCTTCTGTTATGGTTGCTGTTCCTGTTGGCTCCTCATAATTTGTACCATATTTTATTTTTCTCTGATTCATAATTTTGTTGCATTCTTCCCTAAGTTCCATTCCTGCCCCACTGTGAATGGCATTGTCTATGCATCTGTGACACGGAACGAAACATCCAAGAAGTGCTGAGTTTGCCGCATTTACTATCGCATCAACCTTAAGCCTTGTCATGTCACCCTGCCATATTGAAATTTTATCTGCCAGTGGGTTATTACTTCCATGCTGTTCCTTAACCGTTGGAATCATATCTAATGTAACAATCCCTTTTTCAAAAGTCTGATTCTGCAAAAATTCATCCTGAACTTTCAATATTTTTCTGTCAATGTACCTTGGCATTCTTATATTCATTAATGAACGGACTGCTTCTTTTTTTGCAGTTTCATTTTCTTCCACCTGAAGATTTTTGTATTGAACTGAATCTTCTTTTAACTTTTCCAACAAAAAATCCAATCTTTCCTGCTGTTTCATAATTGCTCCTTACTGATTTCCTCTATAGTTTGTTTTAAATCTGCATTTATGCCTATTGCTCTTTCCCCAAAGCTTTCCGGTACAATTGCCTCATCTTCCACGAAATATCTCTCTCATCTAAGATTCATAGCCATTGGTCCACCACAAACAGGACATTTAGGAACCATATAAGTTGGTATAACACAATTTTTTCTCGCCTGATTCATTTGATTGAAAACGAATACATATCTTTCATTCCGTATTTTTCTATAAATTTAGGAAAGTTCTTCTTAAATCTTTCCCCATCATACGTTAGTCCTGCTGCTGTAGAAAGACCTGCTCCAGCTCCTATCAAAATATAATCTGCTTCTTTTATGTATTTTGCTGCTTTTTTAATCTTTTCCACTGCATTATTAGGACAAACTTCCATGCAATTACCACAATGAAGGCAATTATTTTCTCTAATTCTAAATGGTATACTTAAAGTATCAATGCAATTCTGTGGACACTTGCTTGTACATAATCCACAACCAATACATTTTTCATTTATTCTATATCCGTATTGTTTTTCTTTTTCCGCACCAATGGCAAAGTTTGCTCTTGTTATTGGTTTCATTATCATTTCTCTCCGTTGTAATATTTATTATTACAATTATATATAACAACTGTCAGTTGTAATGTCAATAGTTACAATATTATTTGTTTTTTCAAAAAATTAAACCGGCAAGATAATTCCTGCCGGTTTCTTTATACTTTAATCTTTTAGAATATTGTATTGCACTACCCTATCAATTTCTGTATATCCATTTCCACATCTTCCAATGTTATTGAATTAAGTTCTTTTTCCATTGCCTTCTGTACCTGCTCAAGTTTTCCATCCAATACCGTGTGGATGCTTCGTCCAACTGGACACTGTGGATTAGGATTTTCGTGAAAATGGAATAATTCGCCACCTTCCACACATTCTACAGCCTTGTAAACATCAAGTAATGTTATCTCATTTAGAGGTCTTGTTATTTTAGCTCCGCCTGTGCCTCTGGCAACTTCAATTAGATCTGCTCCTTTAAGTTGTCCTAAAATCTTTCTTATAATAACAGGATTAACATTTGTACTTCCTGCAAGAAAATCACTTGTTATTTTATAGTCATTTTCAAATGTTTTAATACATGCAAAAATATGCACTGCTATTGTAAATCTACTTGAAATCTGCATTGGTTTTCCCTTCTGTTAAATATTATATATGATTACAGTGTAAAAATATCTTATTCTTCCCGTGCCTGCACAACAATTTGTGTTTTGACACCCTAATCTTAACAATTTATGCAATTAGCTTTCATATATTGGCTCAAAATCATCTGCTCCATGACCGCATAACGGACAGGCATAATCTTCCGGCAACTTATTTCCCTCATAAACATAATTGCAAATCTTACATCTCCAACCAACAATTTTTTTGCCATCTTCTTTTGCAGATGCTGCATTGTTTTTCGGCTTTATTTCATTTTGATATTTTGCATAAGTTATAGGTTCTTTATCGCTTAATACCTTTGCATCAACAACTTCTGCAATAAATAATGTGTGTGTTCCAAGATCATGTTGCTCAACAACTTTTCCACTAATAACTGCGCAGGATTGCCAACCAAGATATGGTACATCATTACAATCTGTAGGTGGTGTAATGTTTCCAAACTTGTCCACATCTCTTCCTGACTGAAAGCCAAAATGCTTTATTGTTTCAAATGTACAATCATTGTCCAAAATGCTTACTGCAAAAATACCACTTTCTTTAATCAAATCGCAAGTGTAGTTACTGTTCAATACCGAAATTGCTATTCTTACAGGATTGCTTGCTACCTGAATACAAGTGTTTGTAATACAACCGTTAGCCACTTCACCTGCCTTAGTTGATACCATAAATACTCCGTAACTTAAATTATATATTGCTTTTTTGTCCATATCTAATCCTCCATTTCACTATATTGATTATTTTCCGTTTCGCTTTTTATTTATAATATCATAACATTTTTATGGTTCCAACATAAATACTTTGGAAAGCAATTTTTTATTTATAATTATCTATTGACTATTGTATTATACCCGATTTATTATATTTGAGAAGAAAAAGAAAGGATTTTTTATTTATTATGGACCAACAAAAGTACAAAACGGAGAACAAAATTTTAAGGCTGTCACTGGGAGGCACCATTACTTTTACAGTATTTGAAATCATCGCTTCCTTTGTCTTAGGTTCAAAAACCGTAATGACTGACGGCATATTTGACTTGTTTGACTTATTACTATTGCTTCCAATGTTTATTTTGGTTCCTTTTCTATACAAACCTGTTTCTGAAAAGAAACCTTATGGTTTTTCTCAAATTGAATCATTACTTGTTCTTGTAAAATATATTGTTTTACTTATTGTAGTTATCAATATGATTACAAACAACATTACAGTTTTACTTCACGGTGGACACACAGTTAATGCCACAAACGTTCTTATATATGAAGCTTCTCTTTGCGTGTGCTGCATAATTATGTACCTTGTCCTTCATTATCTTAGCCGTAACTATTCCTCAATGATAATCAAATCAGAGCTTTATTTGTGGAAGGTTGACATTGTAAGTACTCTTGGAATTTCAGTTGCATTTTTGTTCCAGATTTTCCTTACACACAGCCCAATTAATTTTATTATTCCTTACATAGATTCTTCTGTGGCAATTATTGTTGCATTATTCCTTGTAAAAGAGCCGATTGTGCAGATTATCAAAAACTTAAAAGAATTGGTTTTATTCTCGCCTGACCAACAGATTATGGATGAAATCAGAGAAGTTGTAAATAAGGACATTAGCAATTATGAATATAGTCTTGATTTCTTAGATGTTACACAAACAGGGCGTAAAACATGGATTGAAGTCTACGTTAAAAGCAAAAATGACACTATAAAAATCAAGGATTTCAAGAAAATACAGGAACATATCACAAAAGATTTGATAGACAAATTTGACCAGATTTATGTTGAAATAGTTCCTGCTCTATAGCTTGTAACTATAATTTACGATTAAATTTCAAAAATACTTTTCACAAAGGAGATTTTAAATGAACCTTATAAAAGAAAAATACAAAGGCTTATTAGTTTGCCTTGCAATCGCAATTCCTGCCTGGATACTTGGCAAAATCTTTCCTATTATTGGAAGTGCCGTTATTGCTATCATTGCCGGTATGGTTATTGCTTTATTCTGGCAACCGGGAAAAACTTTCAAACCGGGAATTACTTTTACATCAAAAAAGATACTTCAGTATGCAGTTATTTTATTGGGCTTCGGTCTTAATCTTAACGTAATATTTAGTACCGGAAAGCAATCACTTCCAATAATTATTTGTACAATTTCCACATCTTTGATTATAGCATTCGCACTTCACAAAGCTATGCACATTGATTCAAATATCAGTACTTTAATCGGTGTAGGATCTTCTATTTGCGGTGGTTCTGCCATTGCTGCAACAGCACCTATTATTGATGCAGATGATGACGAAGTGGCTCAGGCTATTTCTGTTATTTTCTTTTTCAATGTTTTAGCTGCTTTATTGTTTCCAATGTTTGGACATTTCTTAGGCTTTGATACAACATCCGGTGAAGCCTTTGGTATATTTGCCGGCACTGCTGTTAATGATACTTCATCAGTTACAGCTACTGCTTCTACTTGGGACAGTATGTGGAGCCTTGGAACTCAGACACTTGATAAAGCCGTTACAGTTAAACTTACAAGAACTCTTGCAATAATTCCTATTACTTTGGTTCTCGCTTTATTTAGGGCAAAACAGTCAGGTAGCAATTCAAATGAAGGTGGATTTAGTTTTAAGAAAGCTTTTCCTATGTTTATTTTGTGGTTTATTGTTGCTTCTCTTATTACAACAATTGCCATAAGTCTTGGTGTTCCATCATCGGTATTTGCACCACTTAAAGAGCTTAGCAAATTCTTTATTACTCTTGCCATGGCTGCCATCGGTCTTGGCTGTAATGTTGTCAAGCTTATCAAAAATGGTGGCAAACCTATTTTGCTTGGCGGCTGTTGCTGGATTGGTATAACTTGCGTAAGCCTTTTACTTCAGCACGTTTTAAGCATTTGGTAAATATAGAATTTAGTGAGCATATAATTTGGTAAATAACGACACTTATTCCAATGACCTCCTATTGCTTAAATATTACAAAATTGTTACAATTCTTTTTGTAATTGGCCAGTACAAATCTTAAAATAAGGAGGACGAAACTATGTGTTTTAAATTCAATAGTTGCGACCAGTTATTTAACGCTATTTGCAAATTCTTTAACTTTGGTTGTTAATTAGTTATTTTTATAAAATAATATTCATATGTGCTTTGACACAAAAAAACAGAGGACGATGTTTTGTTTGCTTTTTAGATGTTTAATCTAATGAAAGCAAGACGCACCTCTGTTTTTTATATACTTATTTTAAAATATTTTCTATTAATTCTTCACTTCTGGTTTTTTATTAATATTAAAATTCAAGTCTTATTTTATACTTTATTAAATTTTTTTGCTATCAACCTTAAAGCAATTTCATTAATTTACAGTTCTCAATGCCTGCGTCCCAGAATTTTTCCAAAGGAATATTTTGCACCTGACACACAATGCTTGAATCCATTGCTCCATGTCCCACAATAATAACATCCTTACCTGCATCTAACTGTGGCTGAACTACTTCTTTAAGAAAACTTCCTGTTCTGGCAAACAAATCATCAAAAGTTTCTCCATCTTCCACACCCGGATAATTAGCCGGATCCTTAAACAACTTTCTAATAGGGCTTCCCTCTATCTGAGACGGATGTGTTACACCTTCATACACGCCAAAACACATTTCCATAAGCCTGTCGTCATATACAATAGGAATGTTTCTTCCTTCCAAAACAATTTCGGCTGTCTGCTTTGCCCTAACAAGCGGTGAGCAATAGCATATGTCAAAATTAACATCTTTATATTTTTCTTTGGCTTGCTCTGCCATCTGAATGCCTTCTTCATTTAATGGAATATCTGTACGACCTTGAAGCTTATGCTTGGCATTCCAATCTGTTTTTCCGTGTCTCATAATATATAACATAACTTTTCTCCATATCTTTTGCTAATCTAATATAATTTATACGGATATAAGCTTAACTCATTCAGGTTATTTTCGCAACTGTGACTTCATTGGAACAAATTCAATTTTCAGCTGCATTCCCATACCTGCTACAAGTCTTCCTAATAATATGGTAAAAATACCATATTGTCAATTACTAACATTCTCTTTTTTATTTTTATAAATTGTATTTTTTCTTACTATATGTTATGCTTTCTAAATACACCTAAAAAGGTAATAAGAAAGGTAAAAATATTATGAAAAAACACAATGACAAAAGAAGCTCTTTCTCCGGAAAGCTAGGCTTCGTTCTTTCAGCTGCAGGGGCTTCTGTAGGACTGGGAAATATTTGGAGATTTCCTTATCTTGCTGCAAAATATGGCGGTGGTATTTTCCTATTGGTATATATTATTCTGGCCCTTACTTTCGGATATACAATGATTGTAGCTGAAACTTCTATTGGTCGTATGACTAAGAAAAGCCCTGTTGGTGCTTTTAAATCATTTAGTAACTCTAAGTTTGTATCTTTAGGCGGATGGATTAATGCCATCATTCCTATACTTATTGTTCCGTACTATTCTGTTATCGGTGGCTGGGTTATTAAATATCTTGCCGAATATATTATTGGTGACAGCAAACTTTTGGCCGGAGATGATTATTTCACCGGTTTTATTTCAGGTGGTTTTTCCGCTGAAGTTTGTTTTATTATATTTACTTTTATAACTTTAGCAATTATTTATGCCGGAGTTAGAAATGGTATTGAACGTGTTTCAAAATTTATGATGCCTATCCTTGTAGTTCTTTCTTTTATTATTATGATTTATTCGGTAACAAGACCGGGCGCTTTGGCCGGTGTAAAATATTTTCTTGTTCCTAATGTTAAGAACTTTTCATGGATGACTGTAGTTGCAGCTATGGGACAGATGTTCTATTCACTGTCTATTGCAATGGGTATTTTGATTACATTTGGCTCATATATGAAAAAAGATATATCTATAGAAGAGTCTACCAGAAATGTAGAAATCTTTGACACTGCCATTGCTATTATGGCCGGACTTATGATAATTCCTGCAGTTTTCGCCTTCTCAGGTGGCGACCCTGAAGCCTTAAAGGCAGGTCCTTCACTTATGTTTATTACAATTCCTAAGATGTTCGAAAGCATGGGACTTAGCATGGTTGTTGGTATTCTTTTCTTCACATTAGTACTATTTGCTGCACTTACAAGCTCAATTGCATTAACAGAAAGTGCTGTTTCAACATTTGAGGACCAATTCGGATGGAACAGAAAGAAGTCAACAATCATTCTTGGTGGAATTATGCTTGTTCTTGGAAGTCTTTCATCATTAGGCTATGGTCCTTTAGGCTGCGTTAAGATTATTGGAATGCAATTCTTAGATTTCTTCGATTTCTTAACTAATTCTGTAATGATGCCAATTGCTGCATTTGCTACATGCTTACTTGTTTCAAAAGTAATTGGACTTAGGAAGATTGAAGAAGAAGTACTTCATGGGGAAGGTACATTCCGCAGAAAGAAGATTTTCAATTTCATGATTAAATATCTCTGCCCATTATTTGCGGCAATAATACTATTAAGTTCAATCGCAAATGCATTTGGATGGATAACAATATAAAATTGAAATTTGTTAAATAATAGAGGATGTTGTGATAGCATCCTCTATTATTTTTTTACTTTTATGATGGATTTAATTGATAATGTGGTTTAAACTGGGCTGTTTCTTTGATGTGTTATCAAAAAGATGCCACATTTCTCTTAAATGTAGCATCTTTCACTCTTATTATTTAATTTTAACTGTTTTACTCAAACCTTTTTTGGTAAGCATCTTTTTGTAAGATTTCTTCTTACTCTTTGGTACGCTTATCTTGGCTTTCTTATTAATCTTCTTAAAAGCAGATTTTCCAATCTTCTTTAAAGTTAACTTCTTTGATTTAATTTTAATCTTTTTAAGTTTTTTGCAGTTGTAGAATGCTTTATTTCCTATCTTACTTATATTATTACCTATTGTAATGCTTGAAAGATTCTTGCACCTCTTAAATGCATTATTACCAATCGAAGTAACCTTGTAAGTAACATTTCCTATCCTAATCTGTGATGGTATTGTTGCTTTTTTAAGCTTCTTATCAATTGGGCAAACATATTCAACCTGCTGATTAATTACAGTTATGCGATAAATAGCGTTAGTTGAAATGTCCTGATAGGTGCTTCCAACTGTATATTCCATATTTCTTTTTGGAATAACTTCAGTTTTTGTTGCGCCACAAGCTGTACAAGTATAAGTTTTCACTCCTTCTTCTGCATAAGTTGGCTCTGTTGTAACTTTGCCATTATCCCATTTATGACCCTTTGCTTCTGTCTTTACTGTTGTTCTGCTTAACTCTTTGTTGCAGACTGTACAGTATATTACTTCGTCATAGCTTCCACCTTCTTTGCATGTGGATTCCGTAACATTTTCAATCTTTACTTCGCCTTTAACATGTCCCTTGGCTGGAATTGTTGTTTCATCTTTCTTTTCATCACAATGTTTACAGTGAATTGATTTTAAGCCTGTTTCTTCACAGGTTGCTTCCTTATCTACTGTAAAGTCTTCATTCCAGTTGTGACCAAGTGCTGCAACTGCTTCTGTCTTGGTCTTTCCACATACCATGCATTCGAAGGTTTTCACTCCTTCTTCCGTACATGTTGGCTCTGTGGTTATCTTTCCTTCATTCCATTTATGACCTTTAGCTTCTGTCTTTATTGTTTTTCTGCTTAGTTCTTTATTGCAGACTGTACAGTAAACTACTTCGTCATAGCTTCCACCAGCTTCGCATACTGCTTCTGTTGCATTCTCGATTTTCTTCTCGCCTGCTACGTGTCCTTTGGCTGGAATTGTTGTTATTTCTTTTCTTTCATCACAACGTTTACAATGAATTGACTTTACTCCTGTTTCTTCACAGGTTGCTTCATTATCTACTGTGAAATCATTGTTCCAATCATGTCCTAAGGCTTCAACTTTTTCTGTCTTGGTCTTTCCACAGACTGTACATTCGAATGTTTTAACGCCTTCTTCCGTACAGGTTGGTTCTTTTGTTATTTTTCCAGAATCCCACTTGTGACCTTTAGCTTCTGTCTTTATTGTAGTTCTGCTTAATTCCTTTCCACATACTGTACAGTAAACTACTTCATCATAGCTTCCACCATTTTCACACGTTGACTCTGTGGCATTCTCGATTTTCTTCTCGCCTGCTACGTGACCTTTTGCTGGAATAACTGTTTCATCCTTCTTGATGTCACATCTCTTACAATGAATTGACTTTAGACCTGTTTCTTCACAGGTTGCTTCATTATCTACTGTGAAATAATTGTTCCAATCATGTCCTAAGGCTTCAACTTTTTCTGTCTTTGTCTTTCCACATACCATGCATTGGAAGGTTTTTACTCCTTCTTCCGTACATGTTGGCTCTGTGGTTATCTTTCCATTATCCCATTTATGGCCTTTGGCTTCTGTCTTTACTGTGTTTCTGCTTAGTTCCTTGTTGCAGACTGTACAATAAACTACTTCATCATAGCTTCCACCTTTTTCGCATGTGGATTCCGTGGCATTCTCAATCTTTACTTCGCCTTTAACGTGACCCTTTGCTTCTGTCTTTACTGTTGTTCTGCTTAACTCTTTATTGCAGACTGTACAATAAACTACTTCATCATAGCTTCCACCTTTTTCGCATGTTGCTTCGGTAGCATTTTCAATCTTTACTTCGCCTTCAACATGTCCCTTGGCTGGAATTGTTTCTTTTTGTACATCAGTTATTTTCTGGTCATTGTATGTTCCGGTTGCTGTGTGTGTTATGTTTCCATCCTCCTCGCATGTTGCTTCCGTTCTGGTTGTTTCCACATCACAGTCCACTTTAATAACATGCTCACTATTATATTCGCATGTGTACACAGCCTTACATGTACTATAATCGTCTGACCACTGAAAATCCGGTCCTATGTAATTATGAATACAGATTTTATTTACTTTAGTTGTTAAATCTGCAATATTGTATTCCTGTTTTGTAGCGTTTGAATCTGTAAGTTCATCTATAACAAGCTGGAACTTGCCTGATACATTCTCATTCTTTATAGCCTTAAAGGTCAATTTAATAACCTGTCCGTCAGCCTTTATATCGTCTGTTGACATAAAAGCAAATTTAACTTTTCCTTTAGTTGAAGTTGAAACATTAGTAAATGAATTTTTCAAAATCCCATCAGAAAATGACGCATCCTGTATTTCATATATATCTTTGTCATATTCAAGATAAGCTGTCATTGAAGCTATTCCTGAATTGCCTGCCAGATTAATTGTAACGTCAAATGTTTCCTGTGAATCTATTGAATCAAGACCATTTACCGTAAACAAATTATCTGACTGCTGCTCTGACGTTGATATTGTTGCTTCATAACTTCCATCAAAAGTGCATTCCTGCAACTGCTCGTTTGTTATTGTTACATCTGATAATGAAATGTTACTAGATGTTGATTTCTCTAAAGGTATAAACTCCATATTCAGAAAATTCATCGTTGTTGTAGAACATTTATTAAAAGCATAGGCTACCTTAACAGTTCCTTCTTCAACCTTATTATATGAAACAATTAAGCCTTCAACATTTTTGTTAGCTGTGACTTTCTGAAATCTTACCTGCTCCTCATTATAATGTAAAATAAAGCTTCCGGACATTACTCCTGCATTGTGACTAAAGCCAAACCTGCACTGTACTGTATCATTAGCATTAGCATCTGTAGTTCCTTCTAGGTTAACCTGATAATTATCACTAAGTGGGTTATTAACATTTATGGTTAATTGTGAATCAATATTAAAGTCTATGTTAGAAAGATTTCTGTCATATGCTTCATTTATATTCGTATTAAATACACACTGTTCGCTTCCTACGAAGTCAGCTGTATATGTAATTGCAAACAATTCTTTATCACTTACCGACAAACCATTGCCATTAATTAATGCTATTTTAACTGTACCCTGACTCTCTTTGGCTGATGTTATTGTTGATCCAAGCTCACTGCTAAACTTGCATTCTTTATAACTAAGCTTCTCATTGTCATATTTAATTAACATTTGATAACTGCTTAGATTATTTATTCCTGTTCCATAATAATGTATTGTAACAACACCATTGCTCTGTTCATAGGATGTCCATATTGTTGGATTGTTATCATCTGCCTTTACTATTGTATTAGCAGGGACTATTGTCCCTGCTAACAATGAAACTACAAGAATGATGCTTACAATAAAATGATAAAATTTATTCTTTATTTTCATCTAAACACCTTCCTTATTTAAACTGCGTTATTTCTCCTGTAGCATATTGTAATATTCTCATAGCATCTACTGCTGTTATCTTTCCGTCTCCGTTAACATCAGCAAGTCCTGTTATTGCATCTGTAGGATTGTCAATTAATGCTAATTTCAAAGTAAGCATAGCATCTACTGCCGTTACTTTTCCGTCCATATTTACGTCGCCTAATTCATAGCTTGTGGCACTTGAATTAACAAGAACAATAATGCTTGCCTTCTGGCTGCTCTTTTCAAACGATGCAGAAACAACTGCATATCCATTACCTACGGCTGTAATAGTTCCATCTGAATTAACTGTTGCAACTGCCGCATTACTTGATGTCCACTGAATATTTCTCTTCTGGTTACTTGTTTCGTTCCTAATCTGTGCATCGGCTGTATATGTTTCATCAGCATACATTGTTACAATATCCTGACTTAATTCTACATATGCCTCATCCTTAAATATTTCAATTGGGATTTCACACTTAGCATTGTTATAATATGCTGTTACTGTAGTAGAACCAGTTTTAGTTAATTCAAATACACAAGTTCTACCATTGTCTGTTGACTGAACAAGTTTAACTGAATCGTTATAAGACCAGTTAATAGTTGCTATTGACTCTATTGGCTTAGCTTGTAACTTGATAGTAACAATATTGCCTACAGTTCCTGAATACTTCTTGCTTTCTGAAGTAATCTCCTTTACAGGAATCTCATTAACAGTAACGTATACATATTCACTTACACCATCACTATTTATGCACATTTTAGTTCCGCCACTTTGAATAGCTGTAAATGAACCGTCCTCGTTCTGTTTCAATATGGAAGAATCATAACTATATTCAACATAATCATGATATGTAGCATTAGCCGGTGATACTGTTACCTCAGGTGTAAAGGAATCGCCTATGTCTAATGTAACACTTGAATTCTTAGCCTTTATACTCTTAACAGGAACATATTCACTCTGTTCAATAAATAATATTCTATCCTGGTCATAGTCAAGATTCTCTACTTCAACACCATTAATCTTTACACTTGTAATTTCCGGTTTAGATTCAGTAGTCGCATTATAATAATAGAAATATCCTAATTTGCCGCCATTAATAGTCTGATTATCAAATTTATATTTATATACGCCTCCTGTACTACTAGAGCTAATATTACTTATTGAACTAATAAAACTCTTATCTGACATTTTAACTTCTAAGCTTTTTATTTTTCCTGAAAAGTTTGTTTTTAAATAAATATATTTTTCTATATTTAATTCTTTTACGACTATATCTTCATCATTGTAAACCCTTACATTAGGATCTGTAACATCGAAAGCTTCTTTGTAACTTGATACCACTACCTGATTCTCTGTAAGCTGAACATCCTTCTTTCCCATGTATTCAGACTTATATGTGAATTTAAGCTCTTTAGCAGATATATATTCTGTATCAACTTCCTTGTCATCAATTACAACTTTATCATTTTCGTTGAAATTAACACCCTTAACTGTTCCTGTCATGCTCTTTCCAACTATACCTGATTCAGCTCTAACTGCCGAGATATACGCCTTAGATTCTACCGGTACTATATTCGGTTCACCGATACTACCACTATAAGCATAATTAGTACCGTCTGTTGCCTCTATATAGTATTGCAGATTTCCAACATTCATATCCTCTGCATCAATGTGCGCTGTGTAATTAATGCCTGTTGTGTTGTTCATTGCAACTGACTTATAGTTCTCTTCGCCTTCCATTCTATAGAATAAAGTTACGCCTTGTACTCCAATATTATCCTTAACTGTAGCTGTAACAGTAGCACCTACTCCATTAATTATGGACTTAAGTGGTGTATGTTTAATAACCGGTGGTTTATCATCTACTGAAGCATTAGTTGTAATATTAGAAGGTCTTGATTCAGACATTGCCGTATCTACTACTGTAAAGTAATAATAATACTTCTTGCCTGCCTCGACTTTTTTGTCTTCATATTCTTTCTCTTCTGATGACAAAATAGATGAATTAATCTTCTTAAAGCTTCCTTCCTCCCCTGTTTCACTTCTATAAATATTAAAGCCTGCCATAGTGTCATATTCATCCTGTGTCCAGTTAAGATAAATACTTCCAACTCTACCTTCTGACTGCAATGTTAATGCTTCTGCTCCACTGGCAGTAACATCGAATTCAAATCTTCCCCAGTCAGTTCCTGTAGTAAGCCAATGGTCATCTGCTGCAGCAGCATCCTTAACCCTGAAGTACTGATGTCCCTGATTAATAAGAACCTTAATCGGCATCTTACCAACCCATTCTCTGCTGCTATTCCACTGTCCTTTCAATGTATAATCAGTATATGGATCATCCGGTCCATAAGAAACCATTGGATCTGTCTCCTGATCCATATCTCTGTTAAATAAAACATGAACATCATATGTACCATTACCAACAGTATCAACCTTATCACCATTCTTATCTATAATGTAAATATCAGAAACACAAGGATAAGTTTCCTCTGATGGCTTGTCTAAATATGGGCTTGTAATAATATCAGCATAATTTGTATTTGTATCAAAATCAACTAACTGTTTCTGAATAAGATTCTCATCTGTAGTTCCCCAGTAATTATCTGTTGCCATGTAAGTCAAATTGCTATTTGATGGAGTTATAATCTTCATCCATTCTGATGTATCCGTACATATAAGTCGATTTAAAATAGCATTTCCTTTAAATGCTGTATTTTCCAAACTTATATTAGGATTATTTATTACTGAATCTTTTGTTTCTTCTGGAAATTCCACCAAAACATACTTCCTTAAATCTCTAACTCCATAGCACGTCACAGCGCTATTATATATCCTATAAGTGCCTATTCTACTGTCTTTAGAAAATCTATATCTTTCAACGTTACTTGTTTCCTCTCCTTTCACATCTAGTATTTTATCATTATCTTCATCATAATAATATCCACCGGCAAGTTCTAAATCCTTACTACTTCCTTCTCCTAAAATATCATTAAATACTTTGTTTAATATATTTTTTTCATCAGTATCGTTCAAATTAAGCATAGCCAAATGTGCATTATTCTTTTCCAATACTTTTTCCAATGTAAGATAATTATCAAACGCTTTCGTATCGTATCCGTCTACATTATTTTCTCTATAAAAATAATTATCAAATTTATAGGCAACATATTTTTTCCCATTCACGTTGTAAATATTACTAACCACACTGCAATCCGGAGTTCTAAAATATTCTCCCGGATTGATAAGAGTTGAAGCCCATCCTCTAGTACCATATGTTACTTCATTTACTAAATATGTACAGTTTATACTTGACTTGACATTTCCTATAAAATCATAAGCACCAAACTCTCTTCTCATATTGCAATTATCAAATAACACTGTATCCATATTTCCGACTACTATAGCTCCCGTAGAAAATGATGCGGGTCTAAAATTAGATATTTTAGATTTTTCCAAATACTCTGCATTTATTATCGCCCCTTTTTCATCAATGTCCACATTACCATTAGAAGAAAAATGTCTATCATACACCATATCCATATTTTGCACGCAATTTAAATGTGAACCACTATTTATATCAATGGTAGGATTTGTAATATTAACATAGTTCATATCTACTGTTCCTGAATCTGATTTTTTCACATTTACGCAGTACTGTTCAAAACCTTTCCCCGGGAATAACTCAATCGGCTGACCTTCTGTTCCATTAAAGTGCATATTTCCTTTGACTGATATATTCGCTATGTAGTTATCACCATATGCTGAATACTGATCTGATGCCCAGAACTGTATCTTTGTTCCAGGTTCTACATTTACGGTTACTCCCTTTGGTATAAGAAGTGAATTTTTAATTATGTAGTAATTATCAGCCGTCAATGTTGTATCTTCAGTTATTTTTCCTGAAAGCACTGTTCCCTTTACTATATGAATAGTGTAGGTTGTGTCATATGACTGTCTATAAACAGTAGTATCATTTTCATCTAATCCATTTTTAGCTTTATAGTTTATATTGAATTGAATGTTTAAATCGTTAGGTGCATTTTCTTTTATTTTTATTCTTATTGGATGTTCTACACCTACTACTGTTTTTGATTCATTATATTTAAATCCGTTGTACTGTGTTCCAAAACTTCCTATATCATCTATTCCAACTTCTTTGTCTGAAACAAATTCTACATACTGATTGTCTATTCCATTAGTTGTAGCATTAACTGTGATAGTAACATCCTTTGCTGCTCCCCACTGATTACGAAGACCAATTGCCAGATCTATTGTTTCACCGGGCTGGATTATTCCATCACCATTGTTGGCCTTTGATATATCCTCTGAATCGAAGGCGTATACTTCATACACATTAAGATTAGGCTTAGGCTTATTAGTCAGGGAATCCGTTAATGATAATTTACTATAGTTATAAGTCTTTTTTATACCTTCATTATAGTATGTGATTGTATCTTCTGTAGCTCCCACTAATTGTCCCATTATATATCTTGATGAGTATGTGCTCTTATCCTTTAATGAACTTCTAAGTATGGCAGCCTCTGCCGATACCATAGGTGCCGCCATAGATGTTCCATTCCATGTTGCGTAACGTCCATTAGGCAGTGTACTGTATATATTTACACCCGGTGCAACAACTTCGTACTCTGCATTGGCATTAGGTATATAATCCCAGTTAGAGAAACTTGCAAATTTATTATCTTCATCATATGCCATTACACCTATTACATAAGAATATGCTGCAGGATAAATATTTACACCACCTAATGGGCAATCTGCTGTTGGCATACCCTCATTACCTGCTGCTGCTACAAGTACACAGCTTCCGAATGCATCCTGTAGGGCGTTTTCTATTAAGGCTGAATGAGCTGATGAACCAAATGACATATTAATTACATCTGCACCATTCTTATATGCATATTCTATTCCCTTTGCTATATCTGTAGAATTAAATGTTCCATCTGAACCCCCTGCCTTAATTGGCATTATCTTAGATTTGTAGGCTATACCCACTCCGCCTACATTGTTGTTTTCCATGGCAATAATACCTGCCACATGTGTTCCGTGACCATGGTCATCCATAGGTGTTTCATTAGGATCTATTAGGTTAATTCCGTGTACATCATCTACATATCCATTGTTGTCATCATCAGCACCTGTTGTTCCGCTTACCTCTGCGCTGTTAGTCCATATATTATCCTGAAGGTCTTCATGGTTGTAATCCACACCTGTATCAATAACAGCTACTACTGTTCCTTCACCTGCAGTATTTCCATAGTCTTCATTGCCCCATACTGACTCAAGTTTCTGGTCTTTTAAGTACCACTGCTTTTCCATACCTTTGTTGTATTCTGCAGATGGAACTGATTCTTCACTTGTATAATATTTGTACACAGGTTCAGCTATTTCTACTGCATTCTGATTGTTTGTATTATCTACTATGCTCCAAATATCTTTTTCTTCTGTTGTTATTTTGTAAGATACCTGCTTAACTTCTTTTCCATTATCATCCTTTACAGTATCTTCCATAATAACTTCACTGCCTGTGGCTTTGGCATCTTTGTACCACTGTTCTTCCTGAATAGGAGTGGTATTCTTATTTTCTTTTCTAACGACTACAAAACTTCCCTTAGCTAGTTTTACGCTCTTTCTGTAGTCTTCATCTTTAGTTTCATGAATAATTTTCTGATAGTCAATCTTCTTATCAGGGTTCCCTATCTTATTATTTACATCACTTTTCTTGTCAGATACATTAGGCTCTTTAGACTTTTCAATCTTAGTATCCTTGTTCGATACAATGTCTGCCTTTGCCACATCTGACTTGTTATCATTTGTTTTAGAAACTGTTGTTTCTTTTACTACTTTACTACTGCTGTTATCCACAAATGTTGACGTTGCAAAACCGGTTATAATTAGGGCTATTGCAAGCACAACAGCAAGTACTTTCTTCTGCCAATTCTTCATAACAAATCCTCCTTCTTCCGTTGTATTTTAATGTGTTTCATAATTTTGATTCTAGTTAGCCACTGTTATTAGAATCTTTTATAGTTATATTATAGTACATTGGATGAGGCGTTTTTTTCACAAACTGACCCCTATTAAGTTTACTCTTCATATCATCAGCTAGCCAGTTTATTATTGACAGTAACTTTAATAACTGTTATAGTTTTAAACAGTCACTTCTATGACTTTTCTATTTTTTTAACTACGCAATAAGGAGAATAAAAATGACTGTTGGTGAAAATATTAAGCGCATTAGAAAGGAAAAGAGATTAACTCAAAAACAACTGGGCGAATTATGCAATCCATCTATTTCTGCCGCAACAATAAGAAAATATGAACTTAGCATTTTGAATCCTAAACTAGAAACTTTGCAAAAGATATCAACCGCTTTAGATGTTTCAATTACTGATTTAAATGATGATTTAGACATGCTACTTAGTCGCTCATTAAAATATTATAATGCAATTACATCTAATGAGAAATCATTCAGTAATTATTTTAATCAATTAAATGAAGAAGGAAAACTTAAAGCAATTGAAATGGTTAAGTTGTTATTAAAAATACCTGAATATAGAATATAGAATATACAAAATATATAGGAAACAATATACTTACCCAAGGGGCAAAAAGGGGCGTTATGGCTAATCGCCGGAAAGGAGGTTAGCTCATGGTTACATATTCCGACTTGTTTACTTACACCATTGTTATTTGTACCGTTATATCGCTAGTTTATAATTTGACAAAAAAATAAACGCCCTTTGCTTTGGATGGTAAAGGCGTTTATTTGAACATCTTACAAACAAGGCGGTTAGGTTTAATCTAACTTTTTTGCCCTTTTGTTAAGTATATTGTAACAGATTCTTGAAAAATTTCAAATATTAATTTGCAGTTATTACTATCCCAAAATTTCTTCTGCTATTTCTTTTACAAGTTTAAGCTTGGCCCACTGTTCTTCTTCTGTAAGTTTGTTTCCAATCTCACATGATGCGAACCCACACTGAGGGCTTAAGTAAAGTCTGTCTAATGGAATGTATTTTTCTGCTACCGGGTCATATGCTCCGCTGTTAGCATATGTTGAATGGCATTGTAAACTGTGCCAAAGGATGTTTTCTGCTTATGAAAACATAAGGCTTGGCTGAGAAATGTACAGCTTACTGGCTGCCTCTGTTATAGTTCCTGTTTCTGCTACTGTTATTGTATATTTTAATTGTTGTAATGTCATATTTAATTTCCTCTATTTGCATACAATTATTTGTACGGTAACATTTTTTATAATACATATAAATATGTTTTTTAACTGATTTGTTTTCATAATATGTATCTGTTATAATACTCATCAGTTAAATTATATTAGTCACTTAAGCTTTTCACTAAAAACTTAATATTAAATTAAAAACTTAAACTTTTACAAAAATCTTAAAATATATAAATTTTTACAAAAATCTTAAAATATATAAATTTTTACAAAAAATTTAATAATATATTTAAAGTTTAAATTTATACTAAATACTTAAAGGAGGACTTTTTCAATGTCTTTATTAATTACTGTTCTGGTAACTTTTTTTGCTGGTATGGGGGCAGGTCTTGGTACCGGATTTGCCGGTATGAGTGCAGCAGCTGTTATTAGCCCTATGCTTATTACTTTTCTTGATATGGATCCCTATATGGCTGTGGGTATTGCACTTTCTTCAGATGTTCTTGCCAGCGCCATTTCCGCTTATACATATGGAAAAAATAAGAATCTTGATATTAAGAACGGAATCATTATGATGATTAGTGTTCTTGCATTTACAGTTGTTGGAAGCTATGTTTCAAGTCTTGTACCTTCAACTACAATGGGGGGATTTTCAGTTTTTATGACTTTCATTCTTGGAATTAAGTTTATTGTAAGACCTGTTATGACTACTAAAGAAGCTATGGCTGGTGTTTCTGCCAAAAAGCGTGCACTACAGTCAGTTATATGTGGTGTTTTAATTGGATTTATATGTGGCTTCATTGGTGCCGGTGGTGGCATGATGATGTTACTTATTCTTACATCAGTTCTTGGATATGAATTAAAAACTGCCGTTGGAACCAGTGTATTTATTATGGCCTTCACTGCATTTACCGGTGCTGCATCTCATTTTGCCATTGGTGGAATTCCTGATGTGAAGGTTTGGATTCTGTGTATTTTATTCACATTAATCTGGGCAAGAATTGCCGCTGTCTTTGCAAACAAGGCCACTCCGAAAACACTAAATCGTGCAACAGGTATTATACTTGTTGTGCTTGGAATTGTAGTAATGGGATTCTCTTTTTTTAGTTAAGTTCTAATATTATTTCATGCCCCCCTATTTATCGGGGGCATACCTTATACTCCTGAAGTTTCATTTGGGTAGGATTTTTTTAATTCATAAAAATAACTAATGCCCCAAAACGCAACAAAGCGGCTGCATTAATAACAATGATTATTTTTGCAGCCGCCTTTTTTATATTTAGTTTTTCATACTTTGTATTTCCACTCTCATAAACTATGGTTCTCTCTATTTTATACTATAAACTGTATAAACTATCTTACAATCCGCCTTTGGATTTTTTTCACCCGAATTTAATCCATCCGAATCCAAGTCTGAAATTTTTCCAATCTTAGGTGTTACCTTTATTTTCTTTGTTTCTTTAGTTTTGTCTTTATAGGTTACTGTACAGCTAATCTCAACGTTCTTGTATAACTGTTCATATACTGCTTTTTCATCTTCCAAATTTCCATTAAAAGCATCTAGTTTTGCTATTATAGCCTTTTGTTCCTTTGATAGATATTTAGAATCGTAAGCTATTCCAATGTATGTTTGTGCATCTTTCTGTTTATCATAATCAACCGTAAGCGATGTGTACTGAGATTTAGTGTAATCTTCTTCCTTTGTATTTTTATCATCACAACCTGCTATTGAACCAGGCACATTAAGAAGTTTTGATGTTCTCTTTCCTTCCTTTACAATACTATTTCCTTTAGAATTTGTTATTTGAAAAACCGCATCTTTTATGTCATAAGTAATTTTGTCAATGTTCTTACCCTTACATGTTACCGGAAATTCTATGCTATAACAAACCTGACTATTTTCTTCGCTGCCACACATCGCTCCGGCAAATCCATTTGTGTCATCTATTGATGAATCACCTTTTGTCAATGTTTGTGCGTTTACCCTAATAGAAAAACCATGTCCTCCGCTTGCGTTCGCATTGCCCGGGAAATGCCGGGTCTAGCAGATGACCTGGCACCCCAACTATTTCAGGATGGCGCGTTTCGCAGCACACTCATCATTGCTCCGCCGGGCCTTGGCAAAACCACGCTCTTGCGGGTTCTCCATCATCTGCGTGAACTGAGGACGGTGAAAATTCGTGCCGGTATAACC